>Ga0310694_10003841_pt1 | contig 14658 bp, 9 predicted proteins | sample 174DNAGHGhighgp2_FD_203884 | JGI IMG/M metagenome (GOLD analysis project Ga0310694, IMG submission 203884) | Sheep rumen microbial communities from Palmerston North, Manawatu-Wanganui, New Zealand - 1742 DNA GHGhigh gp2 (v2) (version 2) | ecosystem: Host-associated > Mammals > Digestive system >... | reverse complement strand
ATTTCTCCTTTCAAGCGACCTTTCGACGCTCTTCACAGGCCGCCATCTTGAGACAAGAGTCTATCCGTTCTCTTTCCGCGAATTCCGAAAATACTTCGCGTGAGAAAAGGACGTTGACCGCGCATTTGACGCCTATGTCACGGAAGGAGGCCTCGCGGGAAGCTATATATACGGCGGCGAGCAGGAACGGAAAGACTATCGGCAGGAGGTGTACCGCACGATCATCAGGCGGGACATTGCCCAGCGTTTCAAGCTTCAAGGCAGCGTGGTGCTTGAGCGCCTTGCAGAATTCCTGATGGACAACGTAGGCAACATCACAAGCGCCAACAACATAGCCGAACTGCTCTTGAAGGACAAGGTCATAACGAACCATGTAACGGTCGGCAATTACCTCAGCTACCTGACGCAGGCGTTTCTCTTCTGTGAAATCAGGCGATACGACGTACGCGGAAAGAAATACCTTGAGCAGAGCGGGAAATACTATCTGATCGACCATGCATTCCGCTATGCCGTGCTGGGGAAGCGGAATCTGGACTACGGACATGTCTATGAGAACATCGTATGCCTTGAGCTGCTTCGTAGAGGATACGATGTATACGTGGGGAAACTCTACAAGAAAGAGATAGACTTCGTCGCAATGAAAGGCAGCGAAAAGCTCTACATACAGGTCAGTGACTACATCTCGTCTGAAGCGACGCTGGCAAGGGAGACCCAACCACTTCTTCAGATAAAAGATGCCTATCCAAAAATGCTTCTGGCAAGAACAAGACATGACGAATACGATAGAGATGGCATACGGATAATGGATATAGCCCGCTGGCTTGATACGCCCGCATCCGCGCAGTAAACTTGCCCATCGCCGCCTAATCGTCCTCCCCGCCCTGCGCATCACCGCGCCGACCCTCCGCTCATGCCTTGAGCCACCCCGCCGTCGGCCTTGTGTTTCACGCCCTGGAACTCGCCGAAGGGCGCGACCTGCACGGGGTGGGGCGAGCCGTCCACGGCGAGCCGTTCCTTGCTGCTCAGGATTATGTGGGAAGAAAGACAGGGGCACCTCTTGCGTGGCCAATACGCCTTATGATATAATTCTCCGGTAAAGGGTAAATATGCACATGACACATAACGAATTGAATATCGGGCGAATCGAGAACCACAATCCAATCGCGCCATAGCATCCAGCCTAACGGCACCAGACGTTAGCCGAGGCACAAATCGAAAGGTCAAAAGCCAAAGGGAAGTACCATGAATATAGAATCTACACGCTCAGTCGAGCGAATCAACTTTGCAATCGTCGCCGTCACGGCGGTGCTCTTCCTCGCCATCTCCGCCTTTGTCGCGTTCAGCACTTCGAGGATGATGGCGAATGAGGCGCATAGCACGGTGGAGAACGTCGTCAAGGCGACGGTTGGCCACATCGACCGCCAGATGGCTTCTGTGGAGAGTGCGGTGGAGAACTCGGCCTGGATCGTCGGAGAAAGACTTGCCGACCCAGACTACATGTTCAGGATCACTGGCGAACTCGTGCAGAACAATCCGTTCATCGTAGGCAGCACGATTGCCTTCGAGCCAAACTTCTTTCCGTCGAAAGGCTACTACTACTCCGCCTTTTCCTACAAGAACGAGAAAGGCGAGATCAATCGCATCCAGCAGGGCGGCGAGACGTTCAAGTACCATGGCATGGACTGGTATCGCATCCCGAAGGAGTCGAAGAAGTCCTCGTGGTGCGAACCATACTTTGACGATGGCGGCGCGGAGGTGATGATGTGCACATATTCCGTCCCGCTCATGAAACAGGACGGAACAGTCTATGCCGTGCTCACCGCAGACGTCTCGCTTGCGGACCTGACGCGCCACGTGGCGGCAATCAAGCCATATCCGGACTCCTACGCCGTTCTCTTTTCGCAGGAAGGCAAGCCTCTCGTCGCCGCTCCCGCCGATGCCGCGACAGCGAGCAACACGGTGAAGATAGCCGGAAAGGCAAGCAACGGCTGGACGGTGGAGCTCGTCTGCCCTCTGGCCAACATCCTGCAGGGTGCGCGCAGCCTGGTCTTGCGGATTGCTGTGTTCTCTATCATCGGCCTTGGCCTCATCTTCTTCGTGTCGTGGTCATTCTCCACGCGACTCCAGCGCGCAACGGTGGCCAACGAGCGGCTCAGCAGCGAACTTGGCATCGCGCGGACAATCCAGTCGAGCGTGCTGAAGCGCAAGGTGCCGCCGTACCTCGGGACGATCCTTAGGCCAGCGAGGGAGGTTGGCGGGGATTTCTACGACTTTCAGGAAAAGGATGGACTGCTCTATTTCGCTGTGGGCGACGCGTCAGGCAAGAGCATCCCCGCAGCGCTGTTCACATTCCTGGCGGGAGCGGGTTTCCGCATGGCGGCGGACATGGGGCTGCCGCCTGACGAGATCGTGGCTCGCATCAACGCGCTTCTCTGCAGGGACAACGACACTTGCATGTTCGTGACGCTTTTCGTGGGGCGGCTGGATCTCTCCTCTGGGCGGCTGGAGTATTGCAACGCGGGGCATACGCCGCTCGTTATCATGAAGCCAGGGGGCGGCGCGGAGTTTCTGGCGGCGAAACGCAACATCGCCGCCGGAGTCATGGACGGGTATGCCTATGCGATGCAGGTGACGACGTTCGCGCCGGGCACGACGCTTCTGGCCTACACGGACGGCGTAACCGAGGCCGAGCGGGCGGATCACGAGCAGTATGGGGAGAAGCGATTGCTGGCGTTCGCGTCCGCGCACGCAAAGGATGCGCCAGCCAGCTTTGTCGAGAACATGGAGCGAGAGCTGGACGCCTTCATGGCTGGCGCGGAGCAGTCCGACGACATCACGGCACTCGCCGTCCTCGTTGGATGACGCGCCACCATCCAGCAAAACATTCTCAATGGGTCTTCAGCGCTCGATTTCCTTGCTGAATCCAGCGCCGTGCTCCGTGAAATCGAACACCTGACCATCCTTCAGCTCGACAAATTGGACGATGCCGTACATGGGAAGCTTCTCCTTCTTGCAGAGTCTGCCTACCCAGTTCGGAGTGAACACCCAAGCGAAACGCACTGCACCATCCTTTCCGCCCGGCACTACATCAATGCCGTGATTCCAGCCAAACCTGTACTTGGCGACGACCTTGAAGGTATCCTTGTCATGCACGACCACGTTCGGCGTTCGCTCCGCCTCGTCGTAGGTGTAGTGGCTGGAGTAGATGTACTTGCCGTCGGTTGTCATGTTCTGTGAACCGCAGCTCGAATAGTCGCCGTGATCTTCGCCGAACGGCTCGCCGATCTGCTCCAGCGTCTCGGTCTTGAACTTGCAGTACCAGCACGTGCGCCCGCACTTCTTCTCGGGATCGTACTTGCCGGTTGCGCCCATGGCAAGGTATATCACGCCATCTACGCAGGTGATTCCGTCAACGCCCGCGTTCTTCGACGGGACCTTCTGCAGCTTGAGAAGCTCCAGCGTATCGGCGTCGTACATGCCTATGGCTCCACAAGCCTTCTCACCTTTTACTTTGGGCCTGAGCCATACGCCCGTGTAGAGCTTGCCGTTCCATAGGCAGATGTCTCCGCTATGCGGATCTACAGGCGCACGGTTCATGAGCCGCCCGAACCAGTCGGTCTTAACAATCTGGTCATGGAACGAGAAGTAGATTGCGTTCGAGCTTACGCACATGCCCTGAACGTGTCCGCACCATTTCTTCGTGCTACCGAACTGCTCTTGAATCGCGCCAGGCTCCGTGACGATGGTAGTCCAGTTCGGCACCTTCCACGCGAATGCCGCACCAACAGACAACCCACAGGCAGCCAAAACCAATTTCTTCATCATTCCTCTCCTTTTCATCTCCTTCGTTGTTCCCAACAATATATCACAAAAGCAATTTCAGCGCAACCACACCGCGACTCCACACCGGCATACCGGCGCGGATTCTCCCATATCTACGGCGGCAAAGGGCCCCTAAGAAGTTGGTCAATGGCAAGGGTGAGGTCAATAGCCAGCTAAAGTCTCTTCACTCAAGTGCCGCAAGCTCTGCCACGGGTACCGAATGAGTCACGCGGTGCGGCAGAGAACTTAACCGATGTACGCCAATCGTCCGGCAAATCGGACTTTGCAAATGCACATTCGACCGGCTGCGTGTCCTTCTCGTCCGCCCAGAACTGACCCTTGGGAAACACGTACTTCTCCTTGATGACAATATCGCCCTTCTTCGCCATAACCACGTAGTCGAACGCACGAGGCGTCATTGCCGTGGCATGGGCAACAGGAAATGAGACGATTACGGCATCGGTCGATTTCTTCGCACGGTTCACCACGATTCCTTCCGAAACGGACATCTTCGCGTCCTCCGCAAACTGCGGCGGGATGGATCTCTTTGCGCGGACTTCGGTGCGAAGCGAACCATCTGGACTTGGCAGCGGTATCACCCAATCAGGGCCGAGCGGCAAGCCGTTAAGGAAATCTCTACGCTCAACCACAAACCTGTCGGAGTACATAGTGCCGAACATTCCCTGCCATGACTTGCGTATCTCGCCCCTCGGCATGATGGCATCCTTGTCGATGTTCGTGTAGCCGTTCTCGCGCCCCGGTCTCGTGCAGCAGAAGTTGAGCGATGGTATCTGCATGGCTGTGAACTCGTTCTGCCAAAGGCACAGCTCGTCCGCCGCGTTGGCGTGTCCGTGTCCGCAGATGGCGATTGCGTTCGGGTAGTTCTTGAGGATTGCCGTGGTCTTGCCGTTTTCCCATCCGCAGTTGGGCACAAGCACCGTATCCTTGAACATGCGATGCTGCACAAAGAAGAACGGCTCCCTCTGATCAAGGTTCTGCGCCGCCATGAACGCCGCAAGTCCCGGTATCGAATCGCCGTGGTCGGATTCCGCCGTATGGCGCGGATGGTGTGCAAGGATGAACTTGTATCCGCAACACTCCTTTACCTGAATCGGCGCCCATTCTTCGTGGAAGCACTCGTCCCACAGTGCGGCAACATCCATTTCGGGAATCACGCCCGCCGTCAATTCAGCCTTTGGCGCCCAATGAAGCTTATGCATGTAGCCGCCCATGTCATGGTCGCCAAAGATGTGCAGCATCTTGATTGGCTTTCCGTCCGAACGCCTGTTGCCGGGAAACACCTTGTTCCAGATGGACGCGAAATGCCTTAACTCCGAAGCCGAGCCAAAATCAGTCAAATCTCCGGCGACAAGAACGCCATCGGCCTTGCGCATATCGAAATAGCGGAGCGCCGGCTCAAGGCACAAGCTATTTTGAAGGCCACAACCATTATCGTTGATAATAAGATGCGTGTCCGAAATCATGCCAAGTCGCATCAGTGGGCGACATGCGGGAGGGACAGGCTTCTTCCCGTCCGCAGCGGTCGCGACAAAACGCGATCCTCCCACCACCGCAACCGATGTAGAAGCGCCCAAAAACTCTTTTCTGGTCCAAAGCATCGCCTTCATCCTATCCGTTTGACGGCATCGCCCAGCTGATCAACGGCGTCAAGATACCGCTGCCGGTATTTTCCGCCATCGGCATTCGTCACGTCGCACCATGGCGCATGGAGGAATCCAAGCAGACGCTTCTTCGATACGTTCTTCAGGCAATGCTCGACAAGTCTCGGAAAGTTCGTCTTGTATCCGCAGTTGGAACCACAGGCAATCTGGTCAAACCCCGCTTCGTCTAACTCCTTGAATGCGCACAACGTGTACGGTTCAGCGTAAGGCCCTTCACGCATCTTCTTGTCGTCGCGCTTTTCCCAATTGGGGCCGAATCCGTCGCAGTAATACCACGGTGACTGCAACACCGAGCGCGGACACTTCGCAAGAAACTCGTCCTTGTGAAGCCACTCCTTGTCGCTCCATATCCATGCGCGGGCACCATGCCGTTCAACCTCCTTGGCTGTGTACAGCATGTCGTGCCACCACAGATCGCCTTGACGGACGGCAAGATACTGATAGTTTCCCTGTCCCTTTGCCGTCTCCTCGTCCCAACCAAGATGGAAAAGACGCGGATGGTCGAATATCTCCGCCGTATCTTTGATGAGGTCCGCAACGACACGGTAATACGTTTCTGTTGACAGCATCCTTGAATACTCTCCCAGCCACGGATCGTGGCTGGAACTGAAGTTGAGCTTTGGTATCGGCTCAATCCCCATTTTCCGGAGACGAGCCAACTCCGCCCGCATCTTTTCTGGACTCCACGTCCCTTTGACGGCAAGTTCCGGATGGCTGGGATAGAACAGGGCTTCGCCCAAATCCATGACCAGCATGTTGGCGCCACGCTCCGCCATCCGTGCGGTTATCTCGTTCCATATCCGTTCATCGCAACGTACATGATCCGCAACCGCGCCCGGCCGCTCCCACATGTTGGTGCCGAGCTGTATCAACAGGCCAAAAGTCATCTTGATTCCGAATCTTCTTATCTGATGCGAATCATCATGCCAAGCGGCGCAAGATAGCCATTCGAGTCAAGGCACAGGTGCATCTTCTTGCCGTTAGTTTTCTCTGCGCGAATCATATCCAGCTGTTCCCTGGTAAGAGCCGCTGCCGAATCTCCGAACCTCACCGCGCCTTCGCGCCAGCCCTTGATGGTCAGCGATCCCGACCACGTCTTGTTGGTCGAATTCGCGAACGCGAGCGTTGCATTCTCGCCAAGTTCAATCGCCCCGCCATTCTCGGCTACAGTCAACGCGCCGACCGTGTTCGCCGTATTGCCCGCACCGGCTATTGCGCCGCCGTCAAGCGTAAGCGGACGAGCGTTCAGCCAGCTGTTGTTGATGCCAAGTTTCCATGTGCCGTCTTCTACCTTCATGCCGTTAGTGAGCGCCGTAGGATGGCATGTGCTCTGGCACACCACCGTTCCGCCGCCTTTCTTGATGAAATTAACCACCGTATAGCCTGAATTGCAGGCCAGCGTATTGGCGAAAGTCAGCGTTGCTCCATCGTTCACGTTGACGATACACCTGCGGATGCCCGTTGAACTTGCGCTCAGGAACTCCACAGGGCAATCAACAGTCGCACCTGTGCCGCCTATCGTCCAATATCCTTCTTCGGCCCCGTTCCCCACCCAAAACGGCTTGTTGGCCTTCAATATGGCACCATCCATCATCAGCAAGCGGTTCAGATAGACGTAGTTCACGCTTTTGCCAGACTCCACATTACATTCAAGCGTACCACCCAACAGTCTGAAAGGTGTCGTGTTGCCAAACTTCCACAGGTAGTTGCCGGCGGCATAGGACAGAATCTTGCCGCCAGTACGCACCTCGAAGTCAGTCTTGAGATCCTCTCTCGCCCCCGTCGCCTGCGAGAAATCCAAGATGCCGTCCTTGTCAACCACGATCGTGCAGTTCTTCGGCATGGCCCCAAGAGCAGCGACCGCAACCGTGGCGTTCGTCACGGACATGGTACCATGGACAATCGCGTTCGCTTGTGACAGCGTAGTGTCACGGGCATATTCCACATCGCCATACCCCGAAAACTGCGGAGCCGCGAACGTGCTGTCCGCTTTCGCCATCACCGACATCTTGACGCCATGGCTGACAGTCACAGTGCCGGCCATCGTCGCCTCCCCAGCGAAGCCAATCGTTCCCATGTTTGTGTTCTTTCGATGGAAGATGATGCGGCAGATGCCGAATTTGTATTCGTCGCCACCGTATTGAAGCGTCACACCATCAACAGGCGTGTCGTTGTACCAGAACCACTGCGCATCGCTTGCCGTGCTCGTGCGGTACTTGGTCGTGCTCCATGTGTCGGTGTTGGGAAGGTACAGGCCCGCGGACGTCCTCACGCCCGTCAGCATGCGCACTTGGAGGTAGCCGGTTGAAACATTCTGAAGCTGAAACCGGGCCGAGAACGTGTACTTTCCCGACCAGCGGTTGCACGTCAGTGTGTTGGACGATATTGGACGATAGATGCCGTATGGAAGTTCATTCTCGCTTATGCCTGCATCTGTCGGAACGGCATACGCAGAATGCGCGGCCCAGTCGCTCGCCTGCGAACCGTTCGCCGCGAAAGCGTTGACCCACTCCACACCCACGAGCCTGTTCCCACTCCAGATCATGAACGCGCCATCGGTACGGTTGAGCGTGAGCGCGCCCTCCGCCGTCACGTCGTTGGCAAAGACGAGCCTGCCGTCCGCGAACGTGCCCGATTCTGCTGCGAGGGAAATCTTCGCACCTGCCGCAAAGGTCATTGCGCTGCCGGTGATACGCAGCTCCTCGCCGCCTGTCGGCTTGGCTGTGACGTTCGTCACGCTGCCGCTTCCGTCGCAGAGGATCGTCACCTTGCCGTCGCCAAGCGTCGCGTCGCCGCCTGTCCACGGAAGTTCAGTTGCGGATGCTGGAGTTGCCGCCAAAGTTGCCGCCGCAAGTGCGGTAGCTGCTTTCTGTTTGATGTTCATTTCTTTTTCTCCTTTTTCGTTTTCAGGTTGATTGTTGGAAGTTGGTTGATTTTCATCGGAAGGGATTTCGGAGGACGCGACGAAGCGCGTCCCTCCCGTCTCGGGCTCGGCAAGCGCATCATTCAGGGTGGGCGAATCCGGCGCGTTAGGGTCAACGCGCCCTACCATTTCTTCGCTATTGTCATCTTTGGGGGTCACGGCATCCACCACTACCGTTGCAGCGAACGCTGCGCCGGAGAGGAGCAGCGCAAAACATGCCGCCCGCTTCAGCCAACGCGGCAGATGGAAACGGCGGAAGAACGGCGTATGCGCCGTACCCTTCGCAAGAACCGATACCACAAGGCGGTCGGCGAAGTCCGGCGGCAACGGATGCGGCGGCTCGGCGGCTGTATCGTTCATCGCTCGGAACCAGCGCACGTGCTCCGCCTGTTCCGCCTCGTAGAACCTGCGGCAGTCGCGGCAATGCGTTAGATGGAGGTCAAGCTTGCGCTTGACGCTGCCGGACAGTCTTTTATCCAGCACATCTTCAACCAATTTTCTTGCTTCCTGACAGTTCACAACTACCCTTCCTTTCCATTAGACGAGCCTTCCGGTTGAACCGTTCGCACGATCTTTGCCCGCACAAGGTTTTTCGCTTCATGAATCCGACGCTTCACCGTCCCCTCCGGCAACGACATGATCTGCGCAATCTCCGGCACCGTCAAATCCTCATAGTACCTGAACACAAGAACCGCCCGGTACGATGGCGGCAGTTCACGGATGGCCTTCCGCACGATTATCGCCTCATCCTGCGCGGAAAGCACCTCACCCACGTTCGGGCGTTCGTCCTCGCGGTCGGAGAGTTTTGACTGAAACACAAGCGCGTTCGCCGCCTTGCGCCGCGCATCGGTGCGGATGAGATTGACCATAATCTCGTAGAGCCACGTGAAAAGAGACGACTTCCGCGAGAAGAGATGGATGCGTCCGACTGCCCGTTCCAACGTCCGGAACGTGTAGTCCTCGGCATCGGCGGCATTGCCGCAGAGACGGAGCGCCGTCTCATGCAGACGCGCCCCGTATTCCGCCACCAGACGGCGCGTTCCCGCCGCCTTGTCAGCCAGTATCTCGTCAATCAGCTCCATCTCCCGTATTATACATTAGACGAGGGCATGAAGCAAATCGTTCGCCCTACCGGTCGAGCGGGGTGCGGAAGATACAGTGGCGCGAGATGTCGCGGATTCTGCCGTCCTTAAGTTCAGCGAACTGAATCAACGCTTGAACGGGGATTTCGCACTTGGTGCTGGAGCCTATCCAGTTGATTGTGGTGCAGTATATGAAGCGTACGGCCCCATCCTTGCCGCCGGGGATCACGTCCACTCCCTGCCGCCAGCCGAAGAGGTGTGCGCCCTTCACGTTCATGTCCTTGTCGTAAACAATAAAACAAGGGGTGTCCGCCGTCTCGTCGGGGCAGTAGTAGTTGGCGTAGATGTAAGTGCCGTCAGTCGTCATGTTCTGAACTCCGGCGCAGCAGTCGTATCCGTGGTCGAGGCGGAACGGTTCGCAGAGCGGCTTGAGCGATTCGGCGTCAAACTTCCCGTACCAGTTACCGCGATACGGCTGCTCCTCCGTACCGGCCGGACCAAGCCCAACGTACAGTACGCCGTTGAGGCAGGTGATGCCGTCGCCGGGACGCGCAAGATACGTCTCCTTAACTAAGTTCAACTCCTCGTCGAACACCTGGATGCGTCCACGCCCGTGGCCGGTGTCGGAATGGCACACAGCGGTGTATAGCTTACCGTTCCACAGGCAGATGTCACCGGTGTGACGCACCACCTCCACGCGCTTTATGAGGCGACCAAGCCAGTCCGTCTTGACTATCTGGGTGTGGTATGCGAAGTAGATTGCATTGGAGTTGGCGCACATCCCCTGCACGTGTCCACACCACGTCTTGTTGACGAACTCCTTAACCGCACCCACTTCCGTGAGGCGAGGATCCCAGCTCGGCACCTGCCACGCAAACGCCGCACCAGCCATCAAACCGCAAGCCGAAAAAATAATCCTTTTCATAGCGTGTGATTATATCACATTTTCCGCGCAGCAGAGCCAAAAGATTCGCCCCACTTTTTCTGCGGCGGCTCGGCAAAGATATCCGGCTTGACGTCAAGCTTCCACTTGTCCTTCACCATCACCTTGTCGAGCGCGGCAAGGAACTCCGCAGATGTGCCCACTCCGCCGTCAAGCTCCACCGTCACCGAAGTGCCGTCCGCATATGAAAGATTGATGTGCACGGGCAGACTTCCCGGATTCGCCGCCGCCAATTCGCTCACGGCCTTTATCTTGTCGCCCAGACCGGGATCCTCATAGACAAAACTCACCTGAAGGTCTTTCGCAAAAGTGCCAATGCCGTCCGAAAGCCGGTATGCCTCGCGCACAAGGAACTGGAGGCCCTCTTCCTCTGCGCGGGTTTCGCGGTTCGTGCGGTGGCAGAGTTCACCGCAGATGAGGACGGGAGTCTCCACCGCTTCCGGAATCCAGTCGCGCATCTTCTCGTAGGTCTTGGCAAAGGCCAGCGCCTCGATCTCATTGTGGCTGTCGTCAATCGTGAGGATCGCCCAGGGTTTAGGCTCTTCGTTGGCGTTCTTCGGCTTTGCCATCCGCACCTGACAACTCTTCAGCAGCCCGCCAAGACGCACCGGAACTCGCACCTGCCTATCGGCGTGCACCTCCTCCATGAACGGAATCTGCGGAGGTTCGTCGATCTTGAATGTGGAGAGTGAGTCCAGCACATGCTCGTACGCGCCCAACGGATGACCCGTGAGATACAGGCCGAGAAGCTCCCGTTCGGCACGGAAGTTCTCTGCGGCGGGCCAATGCGGGCAGTCGGCGAGTTCGGCATCCGATACGGTGCTGTCCACGCTCGCATCAAGCACATCGAAGAAGCTGCTCTGCGAGCTTGACTTCTCCTTGGCCAAGCCAGACGCACGACGGATGGCGAACTCCGTGTTGTTGAAGTATCGCGCGCGGTGAAAAGACGGATCGTCCAACGTGAAAGAATCAAACGCGCCGCAGCGCGCAAGGTTCTCGACCGCCCGCTTGTTGATGAGGGGCGTCCCCTTCTTGCCGTCCTCGCCCACCGTAACGACCGAACCAAGCCTCATGCAGAAATCCATGAAGCCCTTGTACGGGCCGTTCTTGTCGCGCTCCTCCACAATCGCATCCGCAACGCCGCCGCCAACGCCCTTTATTCCGGCAAGCCCATAGCGGATCGCGTGTTCGCCGGCGACTGGCGTGAAACGGGCGAAACTCTCGTTCACGTCAGGCGGCTTAACTTCAAGTCCCATCGCTTCCGCCTCGGCGACAAAACCGGGGAGTTTGTCGAAGTTTCCGATTTCAGATGAGATTTGCGCACACATGAACTCGGCGGGATAATGCGCCTTGAGATATCCGGTCTGATAAGCGACCCATGCATAGCAGACCGCGTGGGACTTGTTGAACGCGTACGACGCGAACTTCTCCCAGTCGGCCCAGATCTTATCAATCAGCTCCTTCGCCGTCTTCTCGTCCTTCCACTTGTCAACGCGGAAGTTCTCGTTGTCAAGGCAGCCTTTGATGAACTTCGCCTTCAGCTCGTTCATTATGTCCATGAGCTTCTTGCCCATTGCTTTGCGGAGCTTGTCGGATTCGCCGCGCGTGAAGCCCGCAAGAAGACGGGAGAGAAGCATTACCTGTTCCTGATACACCGTAACGCCGTATGTATCCTTCAGGTATTTCTCCATCAGCGGATGGTCGTAGGTGATCGGCTCCCTGCCCTGCTTGCGGTTTACGAATGACGGGATGTAATCCATCGGCCCCGGACGGTAGAGGGCATTCATGGCGACAAGGTCGGTAAGCCGCTCAGGCTGGAGCGCGATGAGCCACTTCTTCATGCCGTCCGATTCAAACTGGAAGAGTCCCGTCGTTTCGCCGCGCCCGAACAGTTCGTAGGTCTCCTTGTCGTCGTCGGGAATCTCGTCCGGGTTGATGTCGATGCCGTGGAACTGCTTTATGAGCGCCACACACTCCTTCTCGACGGTCAGTGTCTTGAGCCCGAGAAAGTCCATCTTGAGCAGACCGACAGGCTCCACGAAATGGCCGTCGTACTGCGTGGTGAGAAGCGACTCCTTTTCGGTGGGCATTACGGGGAGCGTATCAATGAGAGGATCGCGGGAGATGATAACTCCGCAGGCATGAACACCTGGTTGGCGGATGGAGCCGTCCAACCGCACCGCCCGCTCCATGATCGTCTTGACCGTGCCCTCGTTGCCCGGCGTCACAACATCCTTCAGAGGCTGACCATCGAGGGCCGCCTGAAGGTTAGGGCCTTCCGCGTACTTCCACGCGCCCGTCTTCTTGTCCTTGCTCAACGCTTTCTTGAACGTGATCTTTGGCTCATCCGGCACAAGCGCGGCAAGCCTGTTTGTGTCCGCGAGAGGATATTCCATCACGCGCGCGACGTCCTTTATTGCGCTTTTCGGCGCCATCTGCCCGAACGTGACGATATGGGCAACATGATCCTGACCGTATTTCTGCGTGACGTATTCAAGCACCTTGCCACGCCCTGCATCATCGAAGTCAACGTCTATATCAGGCATGGATATGCGGTCAGGATTCAGGAAACGTTCAAACAGCAGATCGAACTTCAGCGGATCGACATTTGTGATGCCGAGAGCGTATGCAACGGCAGCGCCGGCGGCGGAACCACGCCCCGGCCCGACCCACACGCCCATATTTCGCGCGGCGGCGATGTAGTCCTGCACAATCAGGAAGTAGCCGGGGAATCCCATCGTGCGAATCGTGTCCAACTCGAATTGGACGCGCTCAACGGTTTCGGCGGGGAGCGAGTCGCCCCAACGCCGTTTCGCGCCCGCCCACACGAGCGAAGCGAGATATTCCGCCTCGAACTGAATGCGTATCACCTTGTCGTAGCCGCCCAATTTCTCAACGCGCCCTTCAGGATACATTCCCTTGAGGGTGTTCTCGTCGTACTTGGCGCGAAACTCGTCTTCCGTTCCGAATGTGGCAGGAATATCGAACTTCGGCATGATCGGGTCGGAGTCAAGAGCATACTCTTCAATCTGCTCAGCCACTTCAAGCGTGTTCCGAAGGAATTCGGGATGCTCCGGAAAGATTTTCGCCATCTCCTCGGCAGGCTTGAACCACTCCTCGCCGGTATAGACTAGTCGTCCCTTCTTCGTGGACTCATCCTCATCATCGATCTTCGGAGGATCGCTCATCTTTCTGCCTGTGGAGAGCGCAAGCAGGACATCATGCGAATCGTTGTCGTCCGCATCAAGGAAGTGCACATCATTGGTGGCGATTACGCGGATGTCGAGCTTCTTGGCAAGTTCAATCACGCCCTTCGTGACCATGCGCTGGCGGAACCACACGCCATTCGGCGCGCCGTTCATCTCCAGATGCACCTTGGACTTGTGTTCCATCACCTCAAGCGAAAAGTCGTCGCCAAACAAATCCTTGTACCATCTTGCCACGCGCTCGGCCTCATCCATGCGACCGGCGGCAATCGCGCGCGCCACCTCACCGGCAAGACACGCCGAGGAGCAGTGCAGCCCTTCATGGTACTTCTCGAGAAGCGCATGGTTGATGCGGGGCTTATAGTAGAAGCCGTGTATGAACGCCTCCGAAATAAGGCGCACGAGATTGTGATAGCCGATCAGGTTCTTGGCATGAAGGCAAAGGTGAAAGCGGGTTTCGGTCTTGTCACGTTCATGGTAGTCGCGATTCGTGACGTATGCCTCGCAGCCAAGGATCGGCTTGATCTTCGGCAGCCCCTCGAAGTTCTTTTTTGTGGAGCGGCAGGCGTCGTAGAACGCCTTCAGCGCGTAGAGATTGCCGTGATCCGTGACCGCCAACGCCGGCATGCCCCACCTTCGCGCCCGTTCCACGAGCGGGTTGATCTGGCACTGCCCGTCAAGCAGGGAATAGGTCGTATGGAGGTGAAGATGGACGAAATCGCTCACGTCACTTCACCACGAAGTTGACCATGCGTTTCGGAACCGCAATCACCTTGACAACTGTCTTGCCTTCAAGGAATTTCGCGACATCTGGAGCAGACTCAGCCGCCGTGCGCATTTCATCAGGCGTCGCAGCGACAGGCACCTTGATGCGTCCGCGCAACTTGCCCATAACCTGCACCGGGATCTCCACCTCATCCTCTACAAGCGCCGCCGGATCGTAAACCGGCCACGGCTCGTAGGCGAGCGTATTGTCATGGCCAAGGAACTCCCACAGTTC
>Ga0310694_10003838_pt1 | contig 14668 bp, 6 predicted proteins | sample 174DNAGHGhighgp2_FD_203884 | JGI IMG/M metagenome (GOLD analysis project Ga0310694, IMG submission 203884) | Sheep rumen microbial communities from Palmerston North, Manawatu-Wanganui, New Zealand - 1742 DNA GHGhigh gp2 (v2) (version 2) | ecosystem: Host-associated > Mammals > Digestive system >... | reverse complement strand
AATAGGCACATTAACCATCTTTGAACCACCCAACATCAGATACCTGAGGGGAAGCTGGAAATACTTCAGCATCTCGGTACCAAGCAGACAACTCATTGCCAGACCAACAATCCTGTGCTTGTTGAAATAATCATTCATCTCCTGCATGTCAAGACGCAATTCAGAAGATAGAATATGGAGTTGTGCTCCCTTAACTAGAGGTGGCATCAGGTCGTCGAGTGAACCGTCAAAACTAAAACTAGGATGCTGGGCACAATGGTCTTCAGGTGTGATTCTCAACAGGTCTTTGTGCCATTCCAAATTGGCACGAAGACTCTGGTGCTCAATCATAACCCCTTTGGGTTTGCCTGTAGTTCCCGACGTATAAATCATGTAGGCCAGTCCTGATGGCTTTGCAAAATTGACGGGATGATCCGACGGCTCATTGAAATCAAATTTATCTATGAGCAACTGCTTCTCTCGTGGGAAGTACTGCTCTGTCTGACAATCTTTTAATAAGGTACTGGTAGTAATCAATACACGTGACTCAGAATCGTTCAGTATATAGGCAAGTCGTTCCTCAGGATAATCACTGTCAAGCGGAACATAAGCGCCACCAGCTTTGAATACAGCGAATACGGCGATGAGAAACTCCTTACGCCTTGGCAGCAGGATGGCCACAAAAGAATCTGTGCCGACACCAGCATTTCTGAGGGTATTGGCCAATACATCTGATCTCCTATCAAGTTCTGCATAGGTAATATCCGATACTTCGTCAACGACTGCAATATTATCGGGACGCAACACGGCCTGACGATGGAAAAGATCTACAATTGTCTCGGAACGGTCGTAGTCCAATCGGTCGCCTGTTCCTAATGCCAAGATGGCCTGCTGCTCATCATCGGTCAGGATTGGTAGTTCGCAGAGTTGTCTGTCTTCGGATTCAGAATGAAGGAAACCTTCAAGTATCGTATTATAGCCATTCATCAATCGTCTGATGAAGGACTGCGTGTATTGGTTGCTATGATATTCGGTATGCAGAATCAGCTTCGTATCGCTGCGTAATATCTCAAAAGCCAGATCCTCGCCTGTGGCATTCTCCATCAGTGGCTGATAGGTGAACATTTCACTGTTGCTTGGCGCCAGATCTCCTTGGTAAGCAAACAGGATATGACTGTTAACTGCATTGTTCATGGCCTTGACTTCCGCAAAAGAGAACAGACTGTTGCTCATACTCCCCATCAACTGTTGCTTGGTAGTCTGAAGCAACTCCTTTACAGTGGTATCATGATTCCATTTGGTATAGACTGGCAAAGTCTTGACGAGCATGGCCACTGTCCGCTGCGTCTTTAAATCTTGTCGTCCTGAAAAGATAGTTGCAAAAAGTGACTCCTGAGCATGCGTGCTGATACCTAGCAGATAACCGAATACGGTGGTAGTCAGTACGTTAGGTGTGACACCAAGACGAGTGCATGCTTCCTCCAGCTGTTTGTAGTCAACAGCCAGTTCAAGACGTTCTTGTCCATAGGTAATCTGTGAATCCTGCTTTTCTGGTATGGGAAGAGATGATACCTTTATTTCTCCGAACTGCTCCTTGTACCATTTTTTAGCAGAAATGTATGCATCGGTCTTACGTATAGACTCTTCTTCTAATGCAATTTCATAACCAGTAAACTCCTCTTTTTTGACATGTAATTGCTCATAAGCATCCTTTAGGTCCTGGATGATGATATTGAAAGACATACCATCAAAGATGATATGATGGAAATCAATAAACAAATACTGTGCTTCCGGAGTCTTTAAAATACGGATGCGGAAGAGACGGTCGCTTAGCAAATCGAAAGGACGAATCAGTTCTGGCTTCAGCTTTTCGAACTCTTGCTGAGTCAAAGTCTCCACGCTTTGGTGGTAAGCCTCTGCATCATTTCGCAACTGTCTTGGATTCCCTTGGCTGTCAACAAATAATCGGGTTTTGATAAATGGATGAGCCTCAACCATCATTTCGCATGCCTTGGAAAGCTGGTCTGCATCAATGCCCAGATTCAGTTGGAATAACATACCGTTATTATAAGCCACTTCGCCCTGACGAGACATGCACTCCACATAAATTCCTAACTGAGTCTGACTAAGCGGATAGTCCTTTTGCAGTGCGTAGCTGACCTGTTCTGTATGTGCGCAGGCCTCTGCTATCTTCTTCGGCGTGCAATTCACATATATCATTTGGGAAGAAAGCGTGAGTTCCGGACATAGTGTCTGGACTTCCATCACCCTGATACTATCACCACCAAGTTCAAAGAAATCATCATCAATACCAACACGGTCAATGGATAGCGCCTTTTCAAAGGCTTCGCAAAGTTGATGCTCAACATCGCTTGTTGGTTCAGAGTATGTATGTCTGGTATTCTCCTCAGTATTATCGACAGGAGAAAGTAGTGCCTTACGGTTGGTCTTTCCATTAGAGAGAAGGGGGAAACTATCCATCCTAATGAAATAGGCTGGTACCATATAAATTGGCAGCTTGGAGCATAAATATCCGCGGATTGCATCTTCCGAAAGGCCTTCTTTGGCGATATAATAGGCACACAGAAACTGTCTTCCTTTAGTTGAAAAGCCTTTGACGACAGCATCGTCAATACCGTTAATTCTCCTGAGAGCAGACTCAACCTCGTTTGGCTCTACACGTTGCCCATTAATTTTAACCATCCAGTCCTTACGATTAAGATAAATCAGATTACTGTCTGGAAGTTGTCTTACAATGTCATTTGTGTGTAGCATACCGCCTCGGTATAGACGGGTGGTCTGTTCATCATCCTTATAATAACAGATTGCAAAATTCCCCTTAAAGCAGAGCTCACCTGGTTCCCCTGGCTTCACACTATTTCCATTTTCATCAACTACCAGCGCTTCAAAGGTAGGATGTGGTTTACCCATAGGGGTGTTATCGTACACTTTATCGACCTCGAAATATAGCAAAGGACCGAAAGTCTCCGTCTGTCCAAAGGTGTGAATAAGTCTATAGCTATTATTGGGCGCTATGTCAGCCAACCGTTCCGATCCAGTAAGAAGCACCTGCAGACAAGATGACTGATTATGGAAAAAGCGCAGCATAGAGGGCGTCAGGAAGATAAACGTCACTTGGTGTCTCTCAACATAGTTTTCCAGGAGTTTGATGTCTTTGATAACTGAAGTGGAAGGAAAATCGACCTTTCCTCCCAAAAGCAGTGCACTAAAATAGAAACGGCTGGCAATAAAATAGGGAGGAGAAGTTACACCTAGTGTTAAGGGACTGACGGTTTGCATCAGTTCAAGATCAAAGGTTACAGCAAAATTTAATGAGCTGAAACTATGCATTACGCCTTTGGGATTCCCCGTACTTCCTGATGTATAGAAAAGCGCATTGATGTCCTCCTCATTTGGAAGTACATAGCTTTCTGTTGGTTCTGTCTTCACCATTGCCTGAATGACATCGTCATTAATCAATAATGGAGATTCGCAATGCCCCATGATATAATCAATGCGATCTTTGGGGTATTTATCGCCCATGGGGACGATGGCATGACCTGCTAACCACACACCGATTTCTGAAGCTAAATACTCCACTGAAGTCGGCAGACAGATGCCTATAAATGAATGTTGGGGGTAGTTTTTCTGCTGTAAGTAGCCTGCCACTCTGCAGGCCATTGTGAATAGCTCTTTATATGTAGTCTGTCGCTGGCCATTCTGGTCAACGACAGCAATCTTGTTTTCATTTGTCTTAAATGAATCTAAAAGCCTTAATATAAACTTAGCCGTATTTAATTGCGTCATTATGTAATCGGTATAGTAAATGTGAAACTGGCCCCCTGGCCTTCCTCTGATTCGAATGTTATTTTTCCATGATGCTTATTCTCGATGATATCGCGCACAATATTCATGCCAAGGCCTGTTCCTTCTCCTATAGGTTTTGTGGTAAAGAAGTTCTCAAAGAGCTTTTGTTTAACTTCTTCGCTCATACCAACTCCGTTGTCAGTCATTGTGATGATACAGTTGCTATCTTGCTTGCTGACACTGATGGTAACCTCGGGCTTGTAATCAGAAGGAGCATCCTGCGATTTCTTCCATAATGAATAAAATGCATTGTTCATGATGTTGAGAACAGCGCGGCTCAAGTCCTGCGGAATTACCATCATCTGAGGGATGCCTTCTTCGTATTGCTCATGGATGCTGGCATTGAAACCTTTGTGATTGGCGCGCATGGCATGATAGGAGAGCCATACATACTCCTTGACGATTTTGCAGATGTCTGAAGGGATATACTCGTTCTCCTTGCCCCTGGAAACGAGAAGAATGCCCTGAATGATGCTGATGGCACGTTCACCATGCTCTACGATCTTTGCCATATTCTCTTTCAGGTCAGCCACAATGTCTTCCAAATCCTCGCGATCCTCTTCAGGCAACTTGTCTTCGTTGTCTTCCACGATCTCCGTAAGGTCCTTCAGTAACTTGTCAGACATCTTGCTGAAATTGATTACGAAGTTGAGCGGGTTCTGTATCTCATGGGCAATGCCAGCACTGAGTATGCCTAATGAGGCCAGCTTTTCCTGCTTCTGTAATTGCTCCTTGAGTTGTTCGATTTGTTGTTCCATAAGTTTATTGTGTTATAGCGGGCAACGTGATAGTAAACTCGCAGAATTCGTCTTTAGTTGATTTCACACTAATATCGCCACCATAGTTCTGTATGATCTCATTACTGAGGTACAGACCTACACCAGATGCCTCACCTGTGGGCTTCGTGGTGAAGAATGGGTCGAACACCTTATTTATAATCGTCTCTTCGATACCGATACCATTATCATGTATTACGATAGTAATGGTCTTACCATCAGAGTTGATTTTTGCTGATAGGGTAGGAGTATAGCTGGTACGCTGAGCTTTCTTAATAAGGGCGTAGATAGAGTTTACAAAGAAACTCATGAACGACTTGCTTAACTGCTCGGGATTAGCCTTGATAACAATCTCCTGTGCCGGTATCTGGAAATCGAGAACGATATTGTGTTCGGCAATTTCCTTGGCATAGTACTTCTCTACCATCTCCTTATCCTGTTTAAGGATGGCTGTTATTTCTGTATCAACGACACCTCCTGTACGGTCTTTCAGCATCTCTTCCATTGCTTTCAATGTACGAGTGGTGTTCTGACCATGTTCTCCCACTTTCTGCAGATTGCCGCCAAGCATCTCCAGCACATCCAAGGTGTCTTCGTAGTTCTCCTCGTCCATGTTGTCCTTATCGTCTTCTATATTCGCCTTGACATCCTTGACAAGACCTTCAGAGAGTTTTGCGAAGTTGTTTATATAGTTCAGCGGGTTCAGGATACGGTCAATTAGTCCCTGTGTCAGTTTACCCACTGTAGCCATCTTCTCCAGTTTCACCACCTGATTAGTACGCTCCTGTACAAGTTGCTCCAGACGGATCTTATCATTCTCGAGTTTACGAAGTCTTAACCTTACCATTAAATAGACAAGGGCCGACAGCATGATGAAATATACAAGATACATGTACCAGCGCTTGTAGAATGGTGGTACGACGTGGAATTTGATGCTGACAATGTCCGATTTACGGTTCATCGCATCCTGTGCCTGGACACTGAAGGTGTGATTACCATCAGGTATGTTATTGAACTTGGCATGGGTATCGGCAGTCCATGCGCTCCACAGGCCATTGTCCAATTGATATCTATATAATGTCGTACCTACGATAGACTGATAGTTTAGCGAGAAGGTAAATGTCAGGTTGTTCTCAGAGTAACTGAGATTCTGGAGTTTTGCTGGCATTGTACCGAAACCTCCCCATAGTATGCTATCGCCGTTCAGTATAACGGAACGAATGAACAGCTGTGGTTTGATGGCTAACAGTGGCTCTTTCGCCTTGGTGTTGATAATCGTCAGACCATTGTCATTACCCAGCCATATCTCATCCTGACGTGTGTAGATGGCACGGATAGGCATCTCGTGGATAGGGAACAGCAGTTGGTCCAGGTCGGTAAGTCTCTTGCCGTTCTTCCATCGGTAGAGTCGCTTACCCTCATTGTTTGTAAGCCATGTAACACCATTGCCGTCAGCTACCGACAGGAGTGGGTAGTGGAAGGGCTTTGTATCCTCTGCGCTTACAACGATTGTTTCTCCACCTGTCAGCACCACTGTCTGCATCGTTTCTGACTTATTACCAGACTTATATGGCTGAAACTTGTCAGTGTTGGCTTTCTTGAAAAATACCTTTCCGTATAGGCTCTGTGCCCAGATGGTGCCCTTGTTGTCTTTCACAATCTTCTGGGCATTATCCATACTGCAGACTTTACTGCGTTTTCCATCGGACTGAATCAGATATACACCGTCGGCTTCGCCACTATAAATCTGGGATCCATCTTCCAACAGAGACATTGCACCGACTATGGTCAACTTTTGAACTTTTCCATCGGGATATAGCCGATAAATACCATCTTCGGTTGCGGCCAACAGACCGTTGCTGCTTTTCTTCAGTTCCCAACAGGTATGTGCCACTTGTGTAATCTTTACAAAGTGCTTTCCATCCTGACGATAGAGACCGTCGTCGGTACCAGCATATATCTTACCTCCCATCTCACTGATGGAGAGGACGGTACCTATAAGTCCTTCATGAGTAGTAAAACGTGAGTAGGCCGAAGGTATCTGTAATGCGAAAACTCCTTTGGCGGTAGCAGCCCAAAGTTGATTGCGCCCGTCGTATGACATGTGAACGATGTCGTTGGAACAGAGTCCATTGGCATCAGTAATAGTATATAGTTCCTCGTTCTTATCGTTGAGAATGGCAATTCCTGCATTTTTCCTGATGATGGCCTTGAGTCCGTTGCCTAACTGCTCTTCCATGATGACGCCGTCCTTGACAACGTTTTTCTCTCCTCTTTCCAAGGCCTCAACATCTACCACGTCGAGAACGCCTATTTTGAGGGATTTATTGTCGACAGACTTCCAAACCTTGACATTCTCACCTTCCACTTGGTAGATGAAGCCATTGTTGACAAGGAACCTGATTTTGCCATCGCGTTCGAAAATCTCATTCACCTCACCGGTGAAAAGGTCGGGTTTTCCTACTCTCTTGAGTTCTACTTCTCCGTTAGCTTTGCGCGCCACCTTTCCAAAAAAGTTGTAACCGCCCACCCAGAGTGTGTTGTCGGAACTTCTGACTACAACTGTAACACGAGTGATGCCTGGTGTGCGGAGGATGTGCCACCCAGCATGGTCGTAGTACATCAATCCTTCAAAGTTGGCAATGAAAATATTACCCAAACCATCGGATTCAGCATCGTAGTTCAGTTTGTTAGCACGATAGTCTTCAGCCGTGTAGTTACGGAAGAAAGGAACACCCTGCGAAAAAGTTGAAAGGGTGAAAAGGTGAAGAGGTGAAAGAATGAAAAGAAGTAAAATAGTCCTTCTTTTCACAACGTTCAGAATCCTATGTGTTATCGTCTGTTTCATACTGTTCACCTTTTATTTTTCAACAAACTTCTCGTATGGTACATCCACACCGATATATGAATTCCATTCATCTTGCGTAAAGTTACGCTTAATTCTCTTCCGGATAGCTTGTACCATCTGCGGAATAGATAGGTTGACTGCCGTAAGATTGCCCTTGAAATCGCCTATCCAGACGGTATTCATCGTTGAGTCGAATTTAAAACTCATAATCCAGTTTCCTGTTTCAACCAGCGTGATGGGTTCTTGCTTCTCTTTGCGGGGAGTCCATAACTTTACGCTACCGTCATAACTTGACGAATAGAGACGGGGACCCTTGAGATATAGCTGCGAGATGCGTGAAAGATGACCTATCATCTTTTGTTGACTACCGTTCTTATAAACCATCCAGATGGTACCATCGCTCATACCGTAGACCTCTGTACCGGTCTTTGTGGCATAGTTATAAGCAGTAACTTTTCCTTGGACGGGTACTTTCTTTGAATCAAACTGATCAGGACCTTTCATCAGATGCATCATACCTTTGTCGTCGAAAAGTAGAACCTGGTCTTCTTTTTTTGCACTGAGTGTGACACGGAATGGTAATTTTAGGGTAGTCCTGACAATATTGCGGTTCATGTCGAAGATCGCAATACTATTTTCTCCTACAATCAGCGTATTCTTGGCGTTGAAGCTATGCAGACGCAATGGATGTAGGATACCGGTAAGTTCTATTGGCTTTGCGCTCTTCAGGTTTTTATCTATATACACCAAATGCCCCGTACGGCTGAGGGCATAGATAGTGCCAGTGGATTCTTCGATGTCCACATCACGGAAGTCAAACTGACTGTCCTTGAAGAGTGTTTTTGTCAGTAGTCGGTCACCCTGTCGCTCACAGAGTATAATCTCGCCGTAATTACTTAAGGTGATAAGTTTGTTTTCTTCGCCAGGCAAATATGTGAAGTCTGTTATGGCACCTGTATGCTCACTCCAAGTGTTAACACTTCTACTTGACTGCATAAGTGGTTTAAAGACGGCAGGCTGATAGAGATCGCCTTTATAGCGTGATGTGTAGAGGTAGGCAGCATAGCTAAGTGGAATCGCAGATTCCTCATTACCGGCCTGAGCCAATAATGTGGAGACGGAGCCTAATGAACGTCCAAGGGCAATATAACTCAGTGTGTCGGCTTTGTTCTTAGAGAATATCGCCTGTATACGCTGGTGTTCTGCTACCAAACGTTGACTATCGGCTATCGCAGATGCCTCTTTAGCTTTCTTCTCTGATGCTAAGGCATATCGCTCTGCCTCGAGGGCGTTCTGACGCTCTATTTCTGAACGCTGACGCATCTCATTGGCAACCTTTGTCTGTTGCAGAGCTTCCTCGCGCTTCTCATCAGAAATCTCTCTCTGCTCATTGGCGATTTCCTCCATTTGGGCACTTACGCTTCGTAGAACCGTAGAGCGCAGTTCCTGTTTCTTCATGACTTCTATCTGAGCCTGAAGTGTCTTCACTTTTTGGGCTTCCGACATCCAGCCAATGTATCCTGCGGCGGTGGTACCCACCAGCAGAAGTGCTAAACATCCGGTTATGATTGTTCCCTTTTTCACTCTTTTAGTTTTTCACCTTTTCACCTTTCTACCTATATTATAATCTCTTCAGTGTCAGCAGCGTGATATCGTCGCTCTGTTCAGCCTCGCCTGCAAATGCCTTTACGTCGGCTTTCACAGTGTCTATCATTGTCTGGCAGTCTGCCTTTGCGTTCTGCTTGATTAGTTCCTCAAGACGCTTCTCGCCATATTCCTTGAATTCTATGTCGGTAGCTTCAGACACACCGTCTGTGTATAGCAACAGCATGTCGCCATGCTCTAACTGGAGGGTGTCTTCTGAGAACTCGAATGATTCGAAGACACCTGCAACAATATTCTTCGATAGTGGCAGTTGCTCGATACTACCATCAGCTTTTATCAGATATGGAGGGTTATGACCAGCATTGGTATAGGTCACCTCGCCCGTCTGAATATTGTATATGCCATAGAAAACGGTTACAAACATGCTGTTTACCGATTCGTTCGCTAGGAGGTCGTTCGAGTAGCCCATACATTCTGCAGCACTTGCGCCTCTGATTCCGGTAGATCGAATCAAGGTTCGACTCACGGCCATGAAGATGGCTGCGGGAACACCCTTTCCACTCACGTCGGCAATAACAAAACCAATGCGATTTTCGTCAATACGGAAGAAGTCGTAGAAGTCGCCACCAACGTCCTTAGCAGCATTCATGGATGCGGCTATATCCAGTTGACTGGCATTCTCGGGGAATGGTGGGAAGATACGAGGCAGGATAGCCTGCTGAATCTCCTTGGCCACAGCCAAGTCGCCCTTGATTGACTCCAGCTGATTATGCTCCTTTTCCATGGTCTTGATGTAGTTGATTTGCTCAACAGCCTTCTCGATTGTCAGACTTAGGTCATCCAGGTCGATAGGTTTCGTTGCAAAGTCAAAGGCGCCATTGTTCATGGCTTGGCGGATATTACCCATATCGCCATAAGCCGACACCATGATGCACTTAAGGGCGGGGTTCTGCATCTCATTAACCTTCGTGAGTAGCGTCAGACCGTCCATTTCCGGCATGTTTATGTCAGATAGGATGATGTCGAAATCCTTCTCTTTGAGCAACATGGTGAGCGCTTCAAGACCGTTATGAGCGAACTTGAACTCGTAGACTCCCTTTCTAATTTGTCTTCTAAAATACTGTGTCAACAACAGTTCGAGGTCCATCTCGTCGTCAACACTCAAAATTTTTACTGGCATATGCTAATAGATAATATTCATGAATTCGATTGCAAAAATAAAGAAAAAAAGCGATATAACACAAAAAAAGTGTAAAAAATTAAAAAAAACAGCATTGAATTGTTGTTTTTAGAATAAAAAATGCTGTTAAAAATAACCGCCGGTGAGATCTGGGGAGATGCTCATCGGCGGCGGAGATATAGAATTTGATTTAGGATTATTATCTCTTAAGGAGATTCATTGTGCCTTGGGGCTTCATCACGTTGTTAACTTTGGTCTGCTGAGCCTTGACAGTGGCCTTCAGTGTGGCCTTGATGTCCTGTGATGAGGCTCCTACCAGGAACTGGTATTCGCCAGCGGCTACTATCCAGGCTGAGGCGGCCTCGTCGAACGATGCCAGGTCGGCGGCCTTAACGGTCATTACTACGGTCTGGGTCTCGTCAGGAGCCAACAGCTTGGTCTTGGCATAGGCCTTAAGCTCTTTTGCAGGCTTGTTGGCAGCCTTGTTGTCGGGTGCTGAGATGTAAAGCTCTACAACCTCCTTGCCCTCAAGTTTACCAGTGTTCTTAACCGTTACGCTAATCTCGTAAGCATCGCCCTTCTCGGTAATCTTGGCATCGCTGTACTCAAAAGTGGTATAGCTGAGACCGTAACCGAATGGATAGCTTACAGGTACACCGAACGAGTCGAAGTAGCGGTAACCTACGTAGATATCTTCCTCGTAGTCAGTGTAGTCAACATTCTTAACGTTGCCCTTCTGACCCTGATTCATCATGTCGATGCGTGGATCTTGGTCGATGGGGAAGTTCTTTGAACTGTAGGCATCGGTGAACTTAACAGGCCAAGTCATAGTGAACTTACCGCTAGGTGACTGCTTGCCGCTGAGAACGTCGACAACGCTGTTACCACCTTCCTGTCCTGCCTGCCATGCGCAGAGGATAGCATCGGGCAGCTCCTTCCAAGTGGCAGTCTCTATGACACCACCGATGTTGAGCAGTACTACTACCTGCTTGCCTGCCTTGTGGTATACATCGCAAACCTGCTCGATGAGCTTGCGCTCTGAGTCGCTCAGATTGAAGTCGGCAGCCTTGCGGTCCATAAACTCACCAGAGATACGGCCAAGTGTGATGACTGCTACATCGGCCTGTGCAGCCTGCTTAGCCAGTTCGTCGGCACTGAACTGCTTCTCGGCTGGCAATGGACGTGGCATGAAGCGCAACAGCATAGCATTCTTGGGATCCTTCTTGGCAGCAGCCTCTATCTCGGCTTCTTCCTTGGCTTTGCAGTCGGCTGCGTATGCTGTGTAGGCGTTCTTCAACTCGTCGGAAACGGTGTAGCCACCATTCTTCAGTCCGTCGAGCAGGGAAACTACATAGGCGTGGTTTACATTGCCCGAACCAGTGCCACCAGCGATGAAGTCGTAAGAAGTGTTACCATACAAGGCAACGTTCTTGATGTTCTTGGCAAATGGCAGCACGCCACCATTCTTCATAAGAACCATACCCTCGGCAGCACTCTGACGTGTAACGGCAGCGTGAGCCTGTAGGTCGGGCATGTTGCTATACTTGTAACCCTGGAAGCGTGGACTCTTCTCAATAAGGTTCAGTATGCGCTGAACACTGCGGTCCAGATCGGCCTCGGCCAACTTACCGCTCTTCACACCTGCTACGATGCTGTCGAACTGCTCGGCCTTGCCGGGCTGCAACATATCGTTGCCGGCCCACATCTGCTTGGCACCGTCCTTACCGCCAAACCAGTCGGTCATCACGGTTCCCTCGTAGCCCCACTCGTCGCGCAGGATGGTGGTAACAAGGTCCTTGCTCTCAGAGGTGTAAACACCATTAATATAGTTATAAGATGTCATCACTGTCCAGGGCTGACTCTCCTTGATGGCAATCTCGAAGCCCTTAAGATAGATCTCGCGCAGAGCACGCTGAGAGATGTGAGCATCGTTGTTCATGCGGTTTGTCTCCTGGTTGTTGGCAGCAAAGTGCTTGATGCTGGTACCAACGTCGTTCTTCTGAACACCAGTGATATAGGCCGAAGCTGTCTTACCAGCTACAACGGGGTCCTCAGAGTAGTACTCGAAGTTGCGGCCGCACAGAGGGTTACGCATGATGTTGAGGGCTGGAGCCAACAGCACGTCGGCACCATACTCTTTTACTTCTTCGCCAATGGCCTGACCCACCTGCTGGATGAGTTCAGTGTTCCATGTAGAGGCAAGCAGGGTTCCGATGGGGAAGTGAGTACAGTAATAGGTGGCTGAATCATTTTCACGCTTGGCATCGATACGCAGTCCGGCAGGACCGTCGGCCAATACAATAGCGGGAATACCTAACGAATCGAGAGGGTAGGTGGTACCAGCGGCACCAGGTACCAGGTTGCGGGTAGCGCCGATGACGGCATCGTTGCCCGAGAAGCCTGCCATTCCAGTACCAATCACAAAGTGAGCCTTGTCTTCAAGAGTCATCTTGCTCATCACCTCTTCCTGATTGATGGTGTTCTTGGGACCTTGCTTGTCGGCAGTGGCGCAGCCAACTACGAGTGCGGCTGAGGCTAATAAAATAAAAGATTTCTTCATATTCTTCTTTGTTTCTTTCAACACAGAGATACAGAGACACAGAGGGTAATTTTTAAGTCTTTATCCTATAAAAACTCTGTACCTCTGTATCTCTGTGTTTAAATTATATTATTTGAACAATAGTGGAGTGAACTCTGACAGATAGATACGCCAGTTGCGCCAGATGTGGCCACCCTCTGTCTCCAGATAGGTGTACTTGTGGTGCTTGCTGTCAAGATAAGCACGCAGGTCGTTGTTGTTCTTGATGAGGAAGTCGGTCTTACCGATACCAATCCAGAACAGGTTTGGCTTCTTTGCGAAGAGCTGGTCGATCTTAGCATTGCGGTCGGCATAGATGTTGGGGAAGCCGCCGTTGGGCTGCTGCTGGTCGACAGCTGCAGAGAACAGACCTACATAGCCGAAGAGATCAGGATTGTTGATGCTGATGAAGAGGCTGTGGAAACCACCCATCGACAGACCTGCGATGGCACGGTGAGCCTTGTCCTTCTTTACACGGTATGTCTTCTCAATAAACTTTACTACATCGGGGAATGCTGTCTCGAAGCTACCCTCCATGGTCTTAGGCAGCATCATTGTTGGCACCTTGAATCCCTCGCTGGTCTCACCAGGACAAGCCTCCTGCGAGATGTTACCGTTGGTCATCACCACCAGCATAGGTTCGGCCTTGCCCTGAGCAATCAGGTTGTCGAGAATCTGGGCAGCACGTCCCAGCTCGCTCCAGGCATTCTCGTCGCCACCGATACCATGCAGCAGGTAGAGTACAGGATACTCCTTACCGCTGGTTTCGTAGCCGGCAGGGGTGTAAACGGTAGCACGACGGGTCAGACCGGCAGTAGGACTCTCGTACCACACCTTACTAACGGTGCCATGAGCCACCTTGTTGACCTTGTATAAATCGGTGCGCTGGTCGCCACCAATCAGCAGAACGCTGAACAGGTTGTTGATGTCGCGGATGTTGTAAACATTTAGTGGGTCGATAATCTTTACACCGTCAACAATCATGTTGTAGGTGTAGAGTTCGGGCTTCAGAGGCTCTGTGGTGTAGCTCCACACGCCCTTGTCGTTCTTAACCAGATCGACTACTCCCGGAGTGTCGTAGGTGTTGCCGGCAAACTCTACCTTCTTAGTTGGCAACATGTCGCCAGTAATCTGTACCTTCTGTGCCTCGGGGGCAATAAGGTTGAATGTCACACTGTTGTCGGCATGTACGTCGGGCGAAGCCACCTGTGGGCCCTGTCCCCAGCTCAGATTCTGCTGAGCTTGGGCTGCCATACCCATCAGGCAGAGGGCAGCCATAAGCATTAGTTTCTTCATTATTATTTTTTAATTTAGCTATTCACGCTGCAAATATACGTTTTTTTTTCTTACTTTACAAGTGAAATGAACATAAAATTGAATGCACCGCTACCGGTAGTACCTGCAGCATCGATGGTTTCGAGAGCGGTACCCTTGAACGAGAACAGCGTTTCGCCTTCGGCGCTCTTGGCGGTGGTTATCTCCACGCTTCCACCGGTCAGATACTGCATCGTACCGCCATTATCCAGATAGCTGGTGCCGCCTGCCATACCGTAATCGGGTACTGAGTAGCCGGCGCTTATCTGCATGGCATCATGCGCATCGCTAACGATGGTATAGGTGCCAGCCAGGTCGGCAGCCTGCTTGCTGTTGCCATTAATCACGTCGAACAGACCAACCTGGTTGCCGGCAGGATCGCTGATGGTGATGGTGTACTTGGTGACGTCGGGATAAACGGTGTTCTGGAAGGTGGTCCAGTCCATGATGGCTACCTCGCTCTGGGCGATGGTCATGGTATAGCCGCTGGGTTCAGGATCATCCTCGCCAACGATGAAGGT
>Ga0310694_10003836_pt1 | contig 14672 bp, 7 predicted proteins | sample 174DNAGHGhighgp2_FD_203884 | JGI IMG/M metagenome (GOLD analysis project Ga0310694, IMG submission 203884) | Sheep rumen microbial communities from Palmerston North, Manawatu-Wanganui, New Zealand - 1742 DNA GHGhigh gp2 (v2) (version 2) | ecosystem: Host-associated > Mammals > Digestive system >... | reverse complement strand
CTTTTGTTCCTCAAGATTGTTCATACTTAAGCTTTCGACTAAAGCCTCTTTGCTAAAAAGCCGCGCAATATAGCCAACGTTGCCAAAAAAGCAAAAGTAAAATCGATATTTGGCTCACCAAGCCATATTAAGGCTCAATTTTGCATTGTTTTGCACCTTCAGCGCGATGGTTTTAATTGCACGCCCTGGCGAGCGGAAATTTTACAAAATTGGGAAACAAAATTTTATAAAAGATTTATAATTATTTTTTATCCCCAGCCAAACGAACCCAAATGAATCCCAAAAATTCGGTTTTGTTTGGATAAGTTTGGTTAGAGAAAAACCACAAAAAATGTCCGTGGACATTCATATCGGTAGAAAGAGCGTATCCACAGCCGCAACAACCCCGTCAGGGGTTGCATACCGAACGTTGCAGACACACATATATGCAACGCCTACGGCGTAGGAAACAATTGATTGCAATGGTTTCTACCGATATTTATCCCCTACGGGGATATTTTAAAAATCAATTTTTTTGGTGCTAACCAAACGAAGCCCCAAAAAATTGGTTTTAGTTTGGATAATTTTGGTTAGAGAAAAATCTGTGCAAATCAGTGCTTTCTGTGTCATCTGTGCGAAAATCATCCGCATCCAAAAATCGGTTAGAGGAAAAATAAAAAACCCTCCGCTGGTGCAGAGGGTTCCCGTTTATAGTCACTGTTTCGGCGGTGTCAAACCACCATAATGTCAGCCTCTTTCTTCTTAATCAGCTCATCGATTTTGGCAATGTAGCTGTCGGTGAGTTTTTGCATCGAGTCTTCGGCATCCTTCGCCAAATCCTCGGCCAGACCGTCCTTCTTCATTTTCTTGAAAGCCTCGTTCGAATCTTTGCGCACGTTGCGGATGATGATTTTTGTGTTCTCGCCTTCCGATTTTGCCTGCTTCACAAGGTCGCGGCGGCGCTCCTCGGTGAGTGGCGGAACAGCAATTATTATCGACTCGCCGTTGTTGGTTGGGTTGAAGCCGAGGTTCGACACCATAATGGCCTTCTCAATCACGTCGAACATCTTCTTTTCCCACGGTTGGATTTTGATGGTGCGGGCGTCGGGAACGGTCACGTTCGACACCTGCGACAGGCTCATCTGCGAGCCGTAATAGTCAACCATCACATTGTCAAGTACCCTTACATCGGCCTTGCCGGCACGAATATGGGCGATTGAATCTTCAAGAAAATCGACTGCCTTTGCCATTTGCTCTTTGGCCTTGTCGATTTGTTTTTTTACGTCTTCCTGTGTCATAGCCGTATGTATTAATTAGTTACTAATGTTCCGATGTTTTCGCCCTTCACCACTTTGATAAGGTTGCCGGGCTTGTCCATGTTGAAGACCACAATTGGCAGATTGTTCTCTTTGCACATGGTGGTGGCGGTCAGGTCCATCACTTTCAGACCGCGGTTGTAGATTTCGTCGTAGGTGATGGTGTCGAACTTGGTTGCCGTCGGGTCTTTTTCGGGGTCGGCGGTGTAGATGCCGTCGACGCGGGTGCCCTTGAGCATCACGTCGGCCTCAATCTCAATGCCGCGCAGCGACGAGCCGGTGTCGGTGGTGAAGTACGGGTTGCCCGTTCCGGCCGAAAAAATGGCCACCTCGCCGTTGTTCATAGCCTCGATGGCTTTCGGCTTCGAGTAGAGCTCGCCAATGGGTTCCATGCGAATGGCCGTGAGCACACGCGCCTTCTGGCCGATGCTCTCGAGCCCCGAGCAGAGCGCCATGGCGTTTATCACCGTGGCCAGCATTCCCATTTGGTCGCCCTTGTAGCGGTCGAAACCTTTCGAAGCGCCGCTCAAGCCGCGGAAAATGTTGCCGCCGCCAATCACAATGCCAATCTGCACGCCCAGGTCGGCAATCTCTTTAATCTGCTTTGCGTACTCGCCCAAACGTTGCGGGTCGATGCCGTAGCCTTGCGCTCCCATGAGCGATTCGCCGCTGAGTTTCAGCAATATGCGTTTGTATTTTGCCATAATTGTTAGTTTTCGTTTCGTTTGAAAAACATGGGGCTAAAGTTAAAATTTCTTCTTGCGCCGCCTACCTGCACGACACATTTTTTTCGAAAATGGCCGAAAAAACTCTCACAATCATTTTTTTGGGGGCTAACCAAACGAATCCTAATGAAATCCAACAGATTCGGTTTTGTTGAGACGCGCCATGGCTCTACGGGCGGTACGAGGTTTTAATTGCACGCCCTGTCGGGCGGAAATTTTACAAAATTTGAAAACAAAATTTTATAAAAATTTTACAATCAATATTTTGGGCGCTAACCAAATGAATCCTAATTAATCATAAAAATCGGTTTGGGGTTGGATAATTTTGGTTAGAAAAAACACCCCGAAGGGGCAGTTCACACATAGCCCAAGGCAAGCGCAGCGACGCCTTGGGTATTGTGCCAACATTAGAAAACAGCGCCCTGAAAGGGCAACTCGCCAACTCCCATTCTTTTGCGCCTTCAGTGCGTCTTTTATTGCACGCCCTGACGGGCGGAAATTTCACAAAATTTGAAAACAAAATTTTATAAAAATTTCACAATCAACATTTTGGGCGCCAACCAAACGAATTCTAATAAATCATAAAAATTCGGTTTAGTTTGGGTTTGTTTGGTTAGAGAAAATCTGTGTAAATCAGTGTTTTTCTGTGTAATCTGTGCGAAAACTCTACCTCACTTGCTGATAAAAATCTGCTCGAATCAGCAAAAATCGGTTCGCGCCTTTTGACGCATAATTTGGTCGAAGAAATCTTTGTAAATCAACAATTTCCGGCCACACAATCCGGCAAAACGAATTATAAATGAAAGAACCTTGCGAAAAATCTTCAAACAGACAATAAATCAACATCAAAATGATTATGTTTGTAAATTATTGATGCATACAAAAAATGAAGCGTTTATCCGTATTACTGTCCATTGTTGCAGCCTCGCTCACCGTGTCGGCACAAGACATTGTTGTTGAGGGTGATATGTGCATAGATTTGAACCTTAAGTTCAAATACAATCTGGCTAACCGATACGACTCTTTCACTTGGGATTTCGGCGACAGCTCAACCTCGACCGACAAGGAGCCGCAACACTCCTACTCGACTGCCGGAACCTTCACCGTCAAACTCACGGCCAAATCGGATAACGGCGAAACCAAAACCGATTCTAAATCGGTCACCATCAACGCACTGCCGAAAGTTGACTTCGACATTGACACTACGGCGCAACGCAACGCAAAAACCTTTACGGCAAAATCGGACAACAGCAACTATAGCTTTGAATGGGACTTTGGCGATGGTTCAACCAAAACTGGAAGTGAGGCCGAGCATTTGTACAGTGCTCCAGGCACTTATACAGTTGTGCTCACCACCACCGACAACCAAAACTGCGTCGACACCACCGCGCAGCAGGTCGTTATCGAGGCATCGAACAAAGTGCCCAACGTGTTCACCCCTAACGGCGACGGCCTGAACGACTATTTTATGATTTCGGCCAACGGCGCGCGCCTCAAACTTGAGGTTTTCAACCGCTGGGGCTATAAAATGTTCAGCCGCACTGGCACCGAGAACATTGTGTGGGACGGCTACAACCCGCAGGGCACGCTGGTATCGCCCGGAACCTACTTCTATGTAATCACCGTTGAGGAAGGCTCAACCGATTACGACCCGCTAAACGGCTATGTAACAGTCTATTACTAAGCCTTACCGCTTATGTTGAAGTCGCTCTATACGCGCGTTTTCACCATCCGCAATGTCGAATGGCTTATTCTTTTTGTACTGGCCGTGACAGTTGTGGGCATGCCGCTGTCGCGATTTCTGATGAGCTTCGGCACCGTGGGCATTGCCATTGCGTGGGTCATTACCGGCAACTGGCAGTATAAGCTCAACAATCTGAAACAGAACAAGTTCCTGTGGCCCATAATGGCCCTGCTCGTCATCCATCTGCTCTGGATTATCCCCACCAACAACCTCGGCCACGCCCTGAACGACTTCAGCGGCAAGCTGCCTCTGCTCTTTTTCCCGCTGGCCATTGGGTCGCTGCAGCTGTCGCGGAAACAGATTTTCGGCATAATGAACATTTTTGTCATTGCCGTCATAATCAGCACGTTGGTGAGCCTGGCCGTCTATCTGGGCATCTACGTTCCGAAACGCAAACCGGTGGTCAACTACCGCGATATTTCGATTTTTGTGTCGCATATCAGACTGGGAGTAATGTGCGTGCTGTCGGTCTGCTTTATTATCTACATCTGGTATAAGCGTACCAAGCCGCTGAAAACGTGGCAGAAGATAACGCTTGCGGCGATAATAGCCTGGCTTCTCTATTTCACCACCCTTATTCAGTCGGCCACAAGCTGGGTATCGGCATTGGCCGCCATTGTGGCGCTGTTTGTGGCCAAACGCCAGATTTTCAGGCCGTGGCAGTTCTACGGACTGATAGCAGTAATGGTGGGCAGCGTGGTGTGGGCTGTGCTCTTTGTCAGAGGCGTTTATACCGACATGTACCGAATCGACAGCTCCGACTGCCTGCTCGACTTCACGCAGCAAGGCAATCCCTATAAGCACGACATGAAAAGCAACTATATCGAAAACGGGCATTTTGTCTACCGCAACATCTGCTACCAGGAGCTGGAGCACGAGTGGAACAAACGCAGCTCCATCGGCTACAACGACACCGATGGCAAGGGACAGCCCATCAAGCACACGCTTGTCCGCTACCTGACATCGAAAGGACTGACCAAAGACAGCTGCGGCGTGTGGCAACTCACCGAACGCGACATTGCGGGCATTGAGGAAGGTTGCACAAACGTCATATACGTCGAAAAATCGAGCATCTACAAGCGTGTGCACGAGGTTATATGGGAATTCAACCACTACCTTGCCACAAACGAGCCCAACGGCAAATCGGTGTGCATGCGCATTGAGTTTTTCAAAACCGGACTGCACATTATCAAAAAGCACCTGTGGTTTGGCGTGGGCACGGGCGGCGCCATTGAGGCTTTTGCGCAGGCCTACGAGGAGACCAACTCGCCTCTGCGCCCCGAATACCGCTTTTTTGCTCACAACCAATATCTTACGTTTGCCATAACTCTGGGTTTGATAGGTCTGCTGCTTGCCCTTGTGTGCCTGTTTGCGCCGCTGTTCATGGTCAAATCGTCCGATTTTCTGCTAGTCACCTTCTCAACCATAATGTTTGTTTCGATGCTCGACGAGGACACCCTCACGCGCCAGCTGGGCTGCATTATGCTGGCCATGTTCTACACCTTTACACTGATTCTGGCCGACAGAAAAAAGAGAGAGGAAGCACAGCAAGATAAAATTGTGTAAATCAGGGATTTTGCATCCAGCAAAGATTGCCAGAACCAAACCGGTGCGTTGGTTTTTAATTGCACGCCCTGACGGGCGGAAATTGACAAAAAATTTGAAAACAAAATTTTATAAAAAATTCTCCGCATTAGCGGTCCGGGAGTCATGTTCTCCGCCTGAAAGGCGATAACAATAATAACCGTGGATTGAGCGGAGCGAAACCTACGGAACTCGCCGACGGTCGGCTGCCGCCTGGAGGGCGGAACAACATGTAGTATCGCCCTTCAGGCGAATTCCTTTTTCCGCTTTCTGCCGTAAGCTGCGCTGCGCTTGCATACGGTTATGATTTTTTACGCCTTTCAGGCGTTTTTTTGCGCTAACCAAACGAACCCGAATGAATCCCAACGATTTTGGTTTTGTTTGGAAAATTTTGGTTAGAGAGAAATCCACAAAAAATGTCCGTAGGACATTCATATCGGTAGAAAGAGCGCATCCACAGCCGCAACAACCCCGTCAGGGGTTGCATACCGAACGTTGCAGACACACATATATGCAACGCCTACGGCGTAGGAAACAATTGATTGCTATGGTTTCTACCGACATTTATCCCCTACGGGGATATTTTTATAAAATTCTCATTATCATTTTTTTGCCCCTAACCAAACGAACCCGAATGAATCCCAACGATTTTGGTTTTGTTTGGATACGTTTGGTTAGAAAAAAACGCCCCGAAGGGGCAATTCACGCATAGCCCAAGGCAAGCGCAGCGGCGCCTTGGGTACACGTACGCAAAATACGACAACGCCCCGAAGGGGCAGCTCAATAAAAACAGCCATTGAGTTGCGCCTTCAGCGCGCCAAATTTCCTTTCATATCCTACCCCAACGTGCCGTTCGCTCCGCTCTCTCTGCGTTGGGCTGTATTGTTTTGCGCTTTCAGCGCGGTGCGTTTTTTTTTTTGCACGCCCTACCAATCTTTCGCACCTGCGGCGCGGATTGATAATCATTAAAAAAAATAATTATCTTGCAACCGTATAATAAAATATGAACGATGACTGCTGCCAACATAAATAATCTTGCATCGAGCATCATTCCCATTGCCACTAAATATGGTGTAAGCAGAGTGAAGCTGTTTGGCTCGCGGGCACGTGGCGACAACAAACCCCATAGCGACTATGATTTTCTGATAAGTCGCGGACAAATGAGGTCGATTTTGCAATATTCGGCCTTTGTGACAGAGCTTGAAGCCGCATTGGGCACGCACGTCGATGTGATTACCGACACCTCCGATGACAAACAACTAATAAACGTGGCCGAAGCCGAAGGAGTGGAAATTTATGGCGGAAAATGAAAGAGACCTGCTGATAACGGGCAAAATAATAAGATACTGCATAGAAGTTGAGCGAACCCACAAGAACTTCGGCAACAATCGGGAGCTATTTTTCGACAAAGAGAACGGGTTTATTTACCGCAATTCCATTTCGATGCCCATATTGCAGATTGGCGAACTTGTGAAAAATCTTTCCGATAATTTCAAATTTGAACACGTTGGTATACCTTGGCGCGATATTGCCCACATGAGAGATTATTTTGCCCACCGATATGGCACAATCGACTATGAAATGACTTGGAACACATCGGTGGAAGATGTGCCGGAATTGAAAAAATATCTTGAAAATCTTAGTCCCGAAGGGACGGCATAACACAGGCAGGGGTGTCAACCCCTGCACAACTGCGCACAAAAAAAGAGCCCCGACGGGGCGACACAAAAAACAAGGTTTGGTGTTTCCGTGTCACCCCTTCGGGGTTCTGCTTTCTTGGCTACGTTTTCCGTGGGTTCACACCCACGGCTATGTTATTTCACCACTTCGTGGTTTTTTAATAATCAATTTTTTTGCCGCTAACCAAACGAAACCAAATTAATCCCAAAAATTTTGGTTTTGTTTGGATACGTTTGGTTAGAAAAAAACGCCCCGAAGGGGCAATTCACGCATAGCCCAAGGCAAGCGAAGCGACACCTTGGGTATTGGTCCAACAACAGAAAATAGCGCCCTGTAAAGGCAATTAGCCGTTCCACATTCTTTTGCGCCTTCAGCGCGACGGGATGGCGGGGAAACGCATACCCAACGTGCCGTTCGCTGCGCTCACTCTGCGTTGGGCTGTATTGTTTTGCGCTTTCAGCGCGGTGCGTTTTTTTTGCACGCCATGGCGGGCGGAAATTGACACAAAATTAAAAAACAAAATTTTATAAAATTGCTGAATTTCAATCGATTACGGATTTGTTAAATTTTTAAATCTGATTTTCTAAAAATTTCTCGCGCAGCGACACCACAAATCCATTATCCGATTGCGGATATAATTCGGTTTGAATCGGAAAAAATCGGTTAGCGCCTTTCGACGTATGGTTTGGTTTGGTTTAGTTTGGTTAGAAAGAAAAATCAGCGGTTTCTGTGTAATCTGTGCGAAAAAAAAAACTATCTTTGCATTGAAAACCAAATGTTTTACATGTGATTTTTACATGCTTAACAGCTGTTTTATTGTTAAACTAATTGTGGAAATGAGTTTTTCTATATAACTTATATTCAATAATTTATTTTTTAACTAATTCTAATTTACAAAAAAGATGAGAAAATCATTACTGATTCTTGCGGCTCTGATAGCCTTTGGCGGAATATCCGCGCAGGCGCAAGGGCCAAAAGACAAAAAAGAGCACAAGAAAGAGCTCAGAGAGAAGAAAGAACGTAAGGAAGCTCCGGGTGAATACACGTTCTTTGGGAAAAGCAAAAACGGCGCGGCCAAAGACGGCGGCGACGATAGGTTGACCATCATCCCAAACGGCACCTTGCAGTTCAACATTACCGGCTGCGGCGCCACCCAAACCCGCCCGCTGGTTATTAAAAACAACAGCGACGAGCGTGTAAGTGGTGTTTTCCAATTCACAGAAAACGGAGCCCCCCTATATTCCGACATTCAATTGGGCGACTACGTTTATGGTAACTACAGCAGCTCTTGGAACAATCGCGAAATACTCAACTACTTTGAGGTGAACGGCTACGCTTATGCCTACAACTATAATTATAATGCTATTGTGAGAACAAATCTTACCACGGGCTCATCATTTAGAGTGTATTGCCCGAGCGGCTCCTATCGCAGCCTTGCCTACGACGGCAAAACATTCTGGGCTGCGAACAATAGCGGGAACATTTACGCACTCGATGCCGACCTGAACCCGACCGGCAAAAAAATTGTGATGGGCTACTCGGTATTAGTTGTGTGGAACGGAACCGAACTGCTGACATTTGAAAGAAACAATTACCCATCGCGAGTAAAGTCTTTCGACGCCAACGGCAACCTGAAAGCCGATTATGGTTACGTTAACTGCTATTTCTATTATGCTGTTAACTACAACCCTGTAACAGGTCTGTTCTGGGCATCCGACGATAATAGTGTCATAACTGTCTTCAACTTTGAAAATGGCAAACTGACAATAAAAAATGGTTTCTCATATTATGGTGTGGTTCCCGGGTTCGATGCCGATGGCAATCCGTATGTTATGCTCCGGGATGATTACAAAGTGTACAAGACAAAACAATTCAGCCACTCGCCCAAAGGCATCGAAATGTCGCAGATTTTTTACGACATTGAGCCGTACGGACAAACAACCATCAACATTACGGCAACCACCGAGCTTGGCACACGCACAGTTTACATTAGAAACTACGATGAAACATTCTCTACTTTGCAGATTGATGTTGACGCCAAACCCGAATACAGTCTCTCGGCCGAAAGCATGCAATTTGCCACAGTGGCAGGGTTCGGTGCCGAAATCCAGACTCTTTGGTTGAAAAACACCGGCTGCTCACCTGTGGGTTTACCCGATGAGCCTACCATCGATGGCGATGCCTTTGTGATTTCAGACTTAGTTTTGCCCTACGAATCATTCTCTGGTTTACTAAATATTGGCGACTCCATTGGTGTGAAAGTTGGTTGCGGCTCCGCCAATGCCGGCACATTCGACGGCACACTGACATGGAATGTTACTGACGGCGAAGCTATTGAGCTGCCACTTACGGCTACTGTTGCGGCCGCCAACAGCTTCACCATTTCTGAAAGCGCAACAGCCACCATCGACTGCGGCGCCGGCACAGCCACCATTGTGGCAAATATTGCCAACAATAGTAATATGAAAATGTTTGTGGCAAATACACAACAACATGTCGTGTTCGACATACATATTGTAAGTTATGGAGACGAAGTTTTCTGGTACCTTCGCGATTCAGAAAACAACATAATTAAAAGTGTTGAAACAGAAACCTATAATTCGGACAACACCGTCTATACAGAGGAAATCGACCTGCCCGCAGGCGAATACACCATTGAATTATATGACGATAATTGGGATGGCTGGGATGGCGGCGGTTACATGAATGTGATAGTAGACGGAAAAACCGTGTTGGAAGGAATACGCCCAGAAGAATATTCTTACACTACTACTTTCAAAGTACAACATAATACATTAGCTCTCTTAGCTGAAGGAGAATCTATCAGTCAGCTTACCATGCCGCTTAACTCACTTAATATTGGCGGAACAACCGAAATACTAATTGGTGTTGAAGGTGTCATAGAACCTCTCGGTAGCCTTAGTGTTACCACACCTTTCGGCGAGCCAGAATTGACTGTGGATGAGACTATCGACTTCGGATACCAAATAATTGACCCGGAAAACCCCAATTTGTATGGCACCCAAACGCTCACTATTGCCAACACCGGCTGCGGTCCGCTCCTTATCAGTTCATTGGCCATTGGCGACGATGATGATTTCATGTTCTGGGACGAAGACACTGAAGGAATGGTCCACACACTTTCAAACATTTCGATAGAGCCCAACAGCACTTTCGAAAAGACCATTTACTTTGCGCCAAGCGCCGCTGAAGAATGCACCGGCACCCTTACCATCAACACCGGCACCGATGCCGCCACCACTGTGCAACTCAAAGGCACAGGCATAGGGGTGCCCGTTGCCGAATACGCTTACTATTACGATAGCGAAAACCGACTGGGATTCAAGCCCGACACCATCGATTGCAGCCAAAGCAGCACAACACTCAAAGGCCGCATTGCCAACTCGGGCACCGGCCCGCTTGTTGTTAGCGAGCCTATAAGAATCGAATATCAGGCTGGTAATAGGAATAACCAGTATTTTAAAATTTACGACACCTATGGAAATTATTATAATGATTACTCCTACAGCGATAACGACTATAGCTATTACTTCAATCCGGGCGAAATAGGCTCTATCAGGGCTTATGGCTATGGTTGCGATGGAAAAATCATTATATCGAACGGCAAAAAAACGCTGCACACCATTAACCTTGCCGATATCGCAATGAGCGCAATGTTCGAATTTGCAGCCACCGAGACCGACACAATTGCCCCAGGCGACACACTCGAACTCGAAATGACTGTTATGCCAGATGGTATCGGAGAAAATAGTTTCTATTACTATCTCACCACCAACGACCCGGATAATAAGAATATCGAAATGAATGGCAAGGTTAGGGTTGTAAACGCGCCTAAACTGGTGTTCCCTGAGGTGATTGATTTTGGCGAAATTTCGGTAGGCTCTGAAGCATGGCAATATGTAACATACGAGGATGAAGGCTGCGGCAATTTTAATTTCGAAAATTTCTGGGTTACAAATACTGAGAATCCGCTTACTAACGATTGGGGTGAAGTTGGATTTGTTCCAACTGCTGCAGGCACCTTCACCAACACGCTCAAAGTGGCCACTTACTACTACACAGTTGGCTCAGAACAGGTGAAAGACACCTTTGAGATAACACTGAAAGGAACAGCAGTGGAGTCGCCAACAGCAGTATTCTCCACAGCGAATATTCCTGCCACAGTGGACTATGACAAAAAAGTGGCCTCCGCCACCACCACTGTTACAAACACAGGCACATCAACCGCACTGAAACTGTGGAAAGGCAACGACACCATTGTTGTGGAGCCGGGAGCTTCAGTCGAAATCAAATTGGAAACATCTGTAAAAGGAAAATCCGTTGCCTCAGAATATGATATTCCTTTTACCTATTACACCAACGATGCCGCGCACCCAAGCATTACCTTCTATATCGCATTTCCTATTAATGAGATTTTCGAATACGATTTCAACAAAGATTCGGTTGAGTTTGCAACTGTACACACAGGCATCACTTCTTACTCATCAATCACACTGCGCAACCGCGGCACACTGAATGTCAACAATGGTGACGAAATATGGTTTAAAGAGGAATCAAACTCGAAATTCAATTATTACGAGGTAACAAACAGCGCCGCATATATCGACGATTCAATAACTTACTATTTCAAATTCCGCAGCGATGAGGCAGGCACCTTCCGCGATACGCTCTACATTAAGCATGGCACACGAAAAACCGATTCCATTCCGTTTGTTGCCACCGCCAAAAACACAAGCGTTATTTCGGTAAGCACACCGTTTGCCAACCGCTATGCCGTTGCCAATGACACAATTGCAATCAACGTAACCTTCGATGGCACAGTGGTTGTGGTTGAGGACGATGAGCTGGAGCTTATGCCGCAAATGAAGATGAACACCGGCGGTTTTGCCGTGCTCGACTCAACAGCCCTGCTCGACAGCCGCGATGACCTCTACACGCTCACCTTCCTCTATGCCGTGCAGAAGAACGACAACGTGGCCCTGTTCGACTATGCCGAGGACAGTGTTTATATGAACAAACACGTTATGGCGGTTGATGGTTCTGAATTGTGCGATTCCATAGCACTGCCTGCAGTGGGCACAATGCCAAAGGAATTCCCTGTAACAATCGACAACAAGGCACCGCAACTTGCCAGCGCCGATTTGAGCCAGGATGGCATGTCGCTCGACGTTACAATCAAGTTCAGCGAGCCGGTTATCGGATTCGACGAGAAATGCGTAAAACTCACCGGAGCAACGCTCAACTCGCTCAAAACCAAAGACAACCAGACATTCACAGCTTCAATAACGCTGCAGAACTGCGTCGATATTGAGATTGGCATTAAAGCCGACCTGAAAGATGCGGCTGGCAACACCAAGAAGGTTAGCGAGTCGAAGAGCATACCGGCCATCCACAACTACACAACAAGCGTTGTGGCACCAACCTGCACCGAGGCTGGCTACACTCTGGCAACCTGCAGCCTCTGCAAGCACGAGGAGAAGAGCGACGAGGTTGCCGCCACTGGCCACAAGCCGGGCGAGCCGACAATCGAGGTTAAGGTTCCGGCCACCGAAACAGCCGAGGGCAAGTGCGACACAGTTATTGTCTGCACCGTCTGCGGAGCTGAGCTGAGCCGCAAAGAAGGCACCATTCCTGCAACCGGCAACGGTGGCAACAATGGTGGTAATGGCAGCGCCATTGCCGACGGCGAGGCTGCAACAAGCATCTACGCCATCGACCTTACAGTTGTGGTTGAGGTTGCCGAAGCTGATGGCGCCGAAATCAGCGTAGTTGACATGAACGGCCGCGTGGTTGCCAAGGCTCAGGCCAACAGCACCCGCACCGAGATTGCTCTGCCAATAGCCGGCGTTTACGTTGTCAGCGTTGGCCAGACAACCGAAAAGGTAGTGCTGCAGTAAGCACACAAGCCATAAAGAACAAGAAAGGTTGCTCCCAACGGAGCGGCCTTTTTTGTTTGTCGCGGCAGGGGTTTTAATTGCACGCCCTGGCGGGCGGAAATTTTACAAAAATCGGGAAAGAAAATTTTATAAAAATTCCCGCATCTGCGGTCCGGGAATCATGTTCTCCGCCTGAAAGGCGGCACCAATAATAACTGTGGGTTGAGCGAAGCGAAACCTACGGAACTCGCCGACGGTCGGCTGCCGCCTGGAAGGCGGAACAACATAATAGTATCGCTCTTCAGGCGAATTCCTTTTTCCGCTTTCGACCGTAAGCTGCGCTGCGCTTGCATACGGTTATGATTTTTTACGCCTTTCAGGCGTTTTTGTACGCACAAAAAATGTCCGTAGGACATTCATATCGGTAGAAAGAGCAAATCATCCGGCAGCAACAACCCCGTCAGGGGTTGCATACCGAACGTTGCAGACAAACATTTCTATATGCAACGCCTACGGCGTAGAAAGCAATTGATTGCTATGGTTTCTACCGATATTTATCCCCTACGGGGATATTTTTATAAAATTCTCATTATCAATTTTATCATTAACCAAACGAATCCAAATGAAATCCAACGAATTTGGGGTTGTTTGGATACGTTTGGTTAGAAAAAAACGCCCCGAAGGGGCAATTCTCGCATAGCCCAAGGCAAGCGAAGCGGCGCCTTGGGTATTGTGCCAACAATGCAAACCAGCGCCCTGTAAGGGCAATTAGCCGTTCCACATTCTTTTGCGCTTTGAGCGCGACGGGATGGTGCGGGCAACGCACACCCAACGTGCCGTTCGCTTCGCTCTCTCTGCGTTGGGCTATATTGTTTTGCGCTTTCAGCGCGTTTTTCGCAATTTCATTTGACGCATAGTTTGGATAAATTCGGGTTCGTTTGGTTAGAGAAAAATCTGTGTAAATCAGCGTTTTCTGTGTAATCTGTGCGAAAATGCGCCCACATCAAAACCACACCATTCGCACCATTCCGGCGTTTCCGCCATCGCGCTCAACAAACTATTTCAACTCGGCTTCCGCCGGTTTTATCTTTCGATACAATCAGTTGTTTATCAATGCGTTTTAACTCGTCGACGTGCGAGATAATGCCCACAAGTTTGTTGCCTTCGGTAAGGCTATTAAGGGCTTTCAGCGCCTGTTCGAGCGAGTCGCTGTCGAGCGAGCCGAAGCCCTCATCCACAAACATTGTGTCGAGTTGGATACCGCCTGCGTTCGACTGAATCTCATCGCTCAGGCCAAGAGCAAGCGACAGCGATGCTTTGAACGACTCGCCGCCCGACAATGACTTGACATCACGCTCGGTGCCGTTGTAGTGGTCAATCACGTCCAAGTCCAATCCGCTCTGCACGCCGTTATTTGAAGCTAACTCTTTGCGTTTCAGCTCGTACTGGCCGTTCGACATTATCATAAAGCGAGTGTTGGCGCGGTTTATAATGCGGTCGAAAAACGACATCTGAACGTATGTCTCGAATTGTATTTTTTGCTTTCCGGTGATACTTCCGGTGGCTGTCCGGCCAAGTGCGTCTTTCCACTGATACTCGGTTTGCAAGGCTTGCAGCTTTGCGCTGCTGGCCTCAATGCATTCCAGACTTTTTGAATTCGAATCGAGACGGATTTCTATCTTCTGCTGATTCTGTTTCTGTGTATTTATTTCAGTTTCAATTTGTTGTTTGGTTGATTGCAATTCCT
>Ga0310694_10003834_pt1 | contig 14674 bp, 10 predicted proteins | sample 174DNAGHGhighgp2_FD_203884 | JGI IMG/M metagenome (GOLD analysis project Ga0310694, IMG submission 203884) | Sheep rumen microbial communities from Palmerston North, Manawatu-Wanganui, New Zealand - 1742 DNA GHGhigh gp2 (v2) (version 2) | ecosystem: Host-associated > Mammals > Digestive system... | reverse complement strand
CAGAAATGACTTCCAGTTTTCCGGCGACGCGGTAACGGAACGGGAGGTCTCCAGGGCCAATCGCGAGATCTTTTCCAGCTTCGTCGCCATTTACTGTTCCTCCTCTCTTCATCTTTCCAGATCACCGTCATCCCGAGAGCAGAACTCATCCATGGCGTAGGGAAGGATCAGTAGACTGCTCTGTGTCTGGAGGAACACTTCTGGTTGCGCAAATAGCCGCTTGTACTTTTGCACCATATCCTCGGAAAGAGAGGTGAAGTCTTCCTCGCCCAGCCCGACAATCAGGAACGGACCGGCGATGATCTCCTGTACTTCGCCATTCTCATCCCGAATGGCCCGGTTATAGTCCATACCGTTCAGCTTTCCCTCCTCGTTACAAATGATGGCCACGGGGTCTTCAAAGGGGTAGGTGGCTTCGATCCAGCCATCCACTTCATGTTGGAGCGACGCTAATCCTGAGTCGATCTCCTTCACCTCCGGCAGTTGATACGGCTCCACTTTCAAAACCTTCATGCGGTATCTCCTCCTATCGTTCCGGTTCATCCTGGCTGTCCTTTTCGGGTTCGTTCCGAAAAGGCAACAGCTCCTGAACACTTTTCCCGCCGTCCTCGTAGGCGATGTAGCCTTCTTCCTCCACCCATTCACCCTTCTCCTGGTCGAAGCGGTGTCGCCAGTAGGTATTGTCATCCCCTGCATAGTCGATCTCTCCATCTACGGTATATGGCGCGATCTCGGCGAGGAACGCCCAGGCGGCATCGTCCGTGTAGTCGGTGTATTCTCCGAACCACAGGTCATATGACTTATCCGTTACATTGTCAATGCCAGCCTCCGGAACGCAAAAGGCTCGTTTCGCTTCTTCCAGGATCGCATCCATGTCCAGGTCACGGGAGAGTGTGATCGTGGCATCAAAAGTAGCGTAGTAGCTCATTATTCTCCTTTCCATGGACAGGGGGCGGCTGTCCACCGCCCCTGTCCATATCGTTACTGCTTTCTGTGATTTCTGACCCACAGGAACAGGCCACTGGATGCCGTCAACAGCAGCAATCCGATTGTCAGCAGCGCCTTGAGGCCCATACCTCACACCTCACAGCCGCGCTTCTTGCGAAGGTAGATGATCGCCACCACGCCACCGGCCAGGAGCAAGAGGACGCCGCCGCACAGCGCAGGGAACTCCCACCAGTCGCTGTTCATGCCCAGCTTGACAAACTTGTTGTTCTTGATGGTCATCTCGTAGGGGGTGGCGTTGCTCATCTCCTTGGTGATGGTCAGCTTCTGCGCGCTGATCGGGAAGTACCCATCGGGCACGGTGGTTTCCTCCACCCAAATGTCGCCGAGGGGCATACCGTACAGGGTGATCTCTCCCATACCGTCCACCATGAGCTCAGTCACATTGCCCTGGGTATCGTAGAAGTAGGAGCCGTCGCTGTTCTTGACGAATGTGAGGGTTTCAAAGCCGTTGTCAGACTTGACCTTGATCTCAAAGCCCGCACCCATAAGGGGGTTGCCGGAACCGGCGTCGATCTTCTTGATCTTCACGCCGGTGGGCCGGTTCTCCACTCTCACCATCTTCGGGTTGCTGACGCCGTTCCGGTCCGTCAGGACGATGCTGATCTCGTCCTCTGCGATGTAGCCGGTGGGCGGGACCTCGACCAGCTTGTACTCCCCGGCAGGAAGGTAGCGGAACTCCACATGGCCGTCATCGCCCACATGGAAGAAGTCCTCACCGTCCTTGGCCCAGATGCGGTAGTCGTTGTTGTTGGATACGACGACGCTGCGAAGACCACCAACTTCCCGAATCTGATCCACCAGGATGGTACGGATCACCTGGTCGTCCATGTTCCGAAGCTGGAACTCGACCAGAGGGAACGGCTCGCCGGTGAACAGATCCACCTTGTCGATCTGGAGGCAGATGGGCTCGTCCGTGATCTCGGTGGTGCCGGTCACATGGCCGTAGTAGTCCACCACGAACTCGAAGGAACCGGTGTTGATGGTGAACCCTTCGGCGGCCTGGGTCTCGGTGTAGGTATACCGTCCCGCGGGCAACTCCATCAGGATGATCTCGCCGTTGAGATCGGTCTCCTCGTTGAACACCACCTCACCGGCAGCGTTCTTGATCTCGATGGTCGCGCCGTAAACGGGCTTGCCGGTGGTCAGATCGGTCTTTTTGAGGATGACCTGGTTGGGCATATTGGTTCGCTCGAACACCAGGGTGGTCTTGTCGTCGGTGGTCAGCTTGACCTCGATGATCTCGTCCGACAGGATGAACCCGGCAGGGGGCACGATCTCACGGACGTAGTAGGTGCCGACCGGCAGATCGCAGGAAACGGCGTATCCGGTACGGTCCGTGGTCATGGTGCAATAGAGCAGCCCATCGGCGTCCCTGACCTCATACTCCGCACCTTCCAGCATCCGGCCCTCCTCGAAGTCGTCGCTCTTCCAAAGCGCAATGTTGCCCTTAAAGCGGTCGTTCCAGATGGGCTCGTCAGCATACTTCTTGTTGTGGCCCTTTACGGTCAGAGGATAGGATTCCTCGGACATATGGATGGTGTTGTCGGGAAGCTTAAGCTCTCTCAGGTAATACTTGCCGAAGGGCAGCGTGGCGCTGGAAACAGCCATGCCGCTGGCGTCCGTGGTCAGGATGTCCACCAGGGTGTTCTTGGGGATGACGCCGATGGCTTCCGCGGAATACAGACCGAACACGGCCCCTTCCAGAGGACCGGCCTCGAATTTCATGGTCTGCTTGTTGAAGTGATCCGTCCTCTTAACGATCTTCACCGAGGTGGGGATGCGGTTATTAATCGCGGTGACCTCGCCGTAGACGATGGGCGTATTCTGGTCCTTGTAGGCCAGCGTGACCGTCTGGACGGACGGGTCGAGCTCATACCCGGCAGGAGCCTTAGTCTCCTGTACGGTGTAGGCCCCAAAGGGAAGCAGGCCGGTCTCCGCGATGCCATCCGCGTCCGTGGTGATCGTGGCGACCACCGTGCCGGACTCATTCTTTACGGTGAACTCGCAACCGGCGAGGCCGCCGTTCTGATACTTGGGCGTGTGGAGCTGGCCGTATTCCGTGGCGGTGGCGGTGGTGCCCACCAGGGCCTCGCCGGTCTTCTTCACCCGGATGACGCCCTTGGCCGTCTCGTTCTGGACCTCCAGCGTCGTGGCTTCACTGGCCTTGACGATGACGGTATTCACCATGCCGTCAATGACATACGGGCGGACGGTGTTCAGTTCCTTCACATAGTAAGTGCCGCCGTTCATGTTGTCCAGGAGTACCGTGCCGTCCGTGCCGGTGGTGACTTCGGTGATCTTGGCGGTGCAGGCAGCGTCAGAATAGACACCGAACTTGACCCCGGCGAGGGGCGCGTTGTTGTCACCGTATTTCTTGATCTGGAGCCTGCCCGCAGCAGGGGTGTTCACGCCAAAGGAGGCGGTGGCCACGACCTGGGCGGTGTTGGCACAGAGAAAGATCTTCTGGAGGCTGTCGTTGGAGGGGATGTACGCCGTCATGTTCTCCAGGGCACGGGTGTCCCGGCCGGTGGCCGTGATGGAGAAGGTCTGTCCGGCGGCGGTTAGGGGCGCGGTGATCGTCAGGGTCTCGCTCTGCCGTCCCGTGAAGCCGGTGAGCGTCACGCCGGAGGGCAGGCCGGAGATATCCAGGGTGTACCCGGAGTTGATGTTGGTCAGGTTGACCGTGGTGGTGCCGCTGTAGCCGGTGCCGGACCGATCCAGGGTCAGGGCGGAAGGCGTGAACTCGATGGCGTGGCTCAGGGTTTTCTTATCCCTGGCCATCTGGAGCAGTTCGTCCGCCCATTCGAGGACATGTTCGTATCCCAGCTTGGCCCGGATCTGATTGGGATGGGCACGGCGGTTGGTGAACGAATAGCTGCCGGGCTCGCCGTTTTCACTGAGCCAGAACCGGATCGCGTTGGCCGTCGCCTGTCGTGCTTCGTCCTCCGTGAAGCCATCCGGCGTATTGCAGGGGTAGCCATACATGAGGATGGTCTGAAGACCGGCCAGCGTGTTCGCACCGAACACAGAGGAAGGCGGCGTGGCGGTGTACGACGCGCTGTGGGGGTTGCCGGAGGTATGCTCAATACAGTAGCAGACCTGGCCGGTGGATTCGATCCAGTGGCGAGGCGTATTCAGATCCTTCCAGCGACCGCCGCTGTAATACTCCAGGTAGTCAAAGGCGTTGTTGCGCTCAGACTGGATCGTCACGTTCTCCGGGAACGCGCCATCCGCATGGGCGGGACGCATGGGTGCGAAGGAGAACAGGCAGACCAGGCTCAGTGCGAGGGCCAGGATACGGGTGATAGTTCGCTTCATTTGTTTTTCCTTTCTCATATAAAATTACTTCCGGTCAAAAGCCGGAAGCTGTTGCTCGTCCAGGCAAACACAGAATCTGCATTTGCCGGTTATGGGGTTATATCCCTGACAACTACGGCACGAATCGTCCTTGATGTCTCGCGGTGCCTTGTCGAAGTTAGGGACCTGCTGCATGAGATGTTCATAGAACATGTGCTTTCCTGTGGTAAAATACATGATTCTCGCCGTTTCCGTCAGGGGAACGGGTCTCCTTCCGTATCCGAGGCAAGGAGGATGCTGACCTGCTCCGCCGTCATGCGGAGAAACACCTCCCATACCTCGGGTATTGATGCAAAGGCTTGGATGTGCTTGGGCATGTCGATATGCCATTTCTCATATAGGAAGCGGACGATGGACAGGCAACTGTCCGTTTCCCCATTGGCTTCACAGGCGACAAACAGCTGCCGCATATCGGGGGAAAAGGAACAATCCATGCTCCCGGCCAGCTTTTGAGCTTCATCCGCCATGTGCTGCTCCCGGATGCTCATTCCCATAAGAAAGCCGTTGATGCTCAGATAGCTGATGGCTGCCGATGGGCTCATGTAGCTGTATTCGGAACATCCGGACATAACAGACAAGTCACCGGCTTTGCGCTTCTTCTTTCTTCTGCTCATGCTCATCACCTCTCCTGCTCCATGGCCCGCTTCTGCTCCCGTTCTTTATGCCATCTTTCCTGGTAGTCCCTCAGCAAACCCATGATGATCTCCTGCATCTGCTTCCCGGTCGTCCCTTCTGGGAAGTACTCCTCCACGGTATTGAACCGAAACGTGATGGTTTCATACATTGGCTTCTGCACAGTCAGGACTTCGACGATCTTCTTGTCATCTATTGTCCCGTCATTGGCCATTTTCTTTAGTTTTTGTGCTTGGGATAGGGATGGAGCTGTTTCCTCGCGGGACATTACCTCCTGAACAACGGCTTGATCGGCAGGGTTAAGGTAAGAGATTTCAACGGCGGGGTTGAAAGCAAGCTTTTTGTCCTTCACGGCACTCTGTAAGGCAGGAATCAGCCTGTTCAGGCGAATATACCGTTGTACTTGACGAGGACTATCATCTGTTTGTTTTGCTACTGCATTATCCGCCCGGAACTTCGTGCCAACTTGGCACGAAGTTAAATCATTTCTCTTACCTTGGCGTTTAATTGCCTCCATCTTCATTTCATACGCCCTTGCCTTCTCAATATCGGATAGTTCCTCTCGTTGCCGAAGATTACTGTCCACCATGAGGATGACAGCCGTATCATCGTCCACTTCTCGGATAAAGCTCGGGATCTTACAGATTCCGGCGCGTCGGCACGCTTCCACACGGTTATGACCGGATATGATCTCATATGATTCACTGACCGCTTTCGGGCGGACGATGATCGGGGAGATGACACCGTTTTCCTGGATGCTCTCGACCATCTGCACCATGGCATACTCTGTATAGGGATCAAATGGTTGATTCGGAAACGGAACCAGGCTGTCGATCTCCAGTTCCAAGGGCCTGCCGTCCGGCTCCGGCTCCTCGACGCCGTACATTTGCTCGAAGGTCAGAGGAGCAAACCGGTCTTTACTGCTCTCACTGCTGTTCATTGGCAACTACCTCGTTTGCCAATGCTTCATAGGCTCTTGTGAGATGGTTCCAGGACATATAGCTGAGCAGACTCATGCCATGGGCCTGTGCTTCCGACGCCTTTACGGATGACGGCAGCTCTGTCCTGTACACCTTATCGCCATACCTCAGCCGGAGGTTTTCTACGTTGGTGCGCTTTGCGATGGACACGTTGTTCCGCCTGACGATCACGATACCTTCCAGATACAGTTCCAGGTTCATCTTCCGCTGAACACCGTTCATAGTCGAGGTGATCTGTTCCACGCCTTCCACGCCGAAGAACTCCGGGTCCACCGGGATCATGACGCTGTGGGAAGCGACCAGGGCGTTCTGCGTCAGAACGCCGAGGCTGGGAGAACAGTCGATCAGGATGCGATCAAAGCTCCACTGAAGCTTCTCCACATATCCGCGAAGAAGATACGGTGCCTCCGGCTCATTCTTCAAGGACCGCTCAAAAGCCAGCAGCTGCTTGTCTGCGGGCATGATATACAGGGGATCGAACTTAGCGGGAACTATCCCCTTCATGGGATCAACATCGACCCCGTTCATGATGTCCACCAGCGCATTACGGATCGTATACTGACTGCGCTTGACCTTGCAGCCCAGGCCACGGCTCATATTGCCCTGACCATCCATGTCGATCAGCAGGACCCGTTCACCCATACGGGCAAAACATGCACCGAGGTTAATCACAGTGGTCGTCTTACCGACGCCACCCTTCTGGTTTACGATTGCGATTACTTTAGCCATATTCTTTGCCTTTCCAGTTAAAATGATTGGTTATTTATCTCTCAGGCCGCCGTCCTCGCGCATGTCCTCTCGGACCCCCGCCTCCCGGCTGGGCCGCCCAATGCTGTGACGCGTTCAAGGCGGAAGTATCATTCTGCTGTTACCTGATTGGGCTATTCAGTTTTCAAGGTCCGGTGAAGGACCTTCTGAAACAGCCCTTCACTTACTAGCTCACGAAAAGGCAAAATTCGTACCCCCTTTTTGGCGCTCGAAAAAAATATATTATTTTGGCGAAAAGGATGAAAAAATGGACTGTTACAATGCTTTCCTGAACCGCGATTTTCGTAGCGAATTGTTCTATGTGTTACCGTTTCATCAGCAAGTGTAGTAAAAATGTAGTAAATGGGGGTAAGGGCGGCTCTATTGGAATGGGTTTAACCTTTCCAATGTCGCCGCAAACAGCACAAAAAAAAGCCCATCGAAAAACGCTTCTCAATGGGCTTCTGGCGCGCTAAGCAGAGGCTTTGTGCTTAGAGTTGCATCCCGATAATATGTTTTTTCTACTCACAAGCACCAAAAATGAATAAATGTTTACCAGTTTCACTAGTCCAAATAGTTTATAGAGTAGTATTTGGCCCACCAACTAAGTAAGCACGGATAAAACTAATGCTAATACTGCATGGTCTTCGCTCGCGCGTAAGCAAAAGAACCACCAACTGGTGCTGATCAAAAAGAGTTCCTAAATCAATAATTCATGAAAACTAGAGACATGGCTCAAGTACAGCATGACAGCAGCGTTCACAATCTGATCGAAAAGATGGATAAAGCAAAAGAGTAACAAAGTAATAGGTCATCATTGAAAAAACCGAGGATTATTCCTTAATGCTATCGTGGTGATTCGAGATTTCATTGACGCATGCATATATGGCTTCAGCTAGATTATTGAAGCTAATCTTATCCAGATGCATACGTTTTATTCTTCCGAGAGAAATGGTCTTTTGAGATGACAGAGAGGGATCATTTTCAATACGATATGTCGGAAGGACATAGAAATCCCAAAAGTCAAGATTAAGCATATTGCATTCACGATAACGAGCGTTATAGAATGCGAACACGTATAAATCATTATGCCTACAGACCCCTTTTTCGGCTTCATAGAATAAATCGTAAGCAGGAGAGATACTGAAAGTTATCTTTGAATCTGGTTTATCGAGATATGTCCGTGGCTTAGACCAATGTTGTACATAAGCAGAGCATTTGACCTCAATTCTACACGGACGGGCTCCCGACTCCAAAACAAGTTCAGGACCTTCCATATCGAATGGCTCAATACCAGTCATGGTTTTATTGAATGTTGGTAATCCTCTTTCGTTCAAAGCGCATCGTACAATGAACTCTGCAAAGGTGCCCCTGTTCATATTCAAAAGAATATCAGAGTACGATGTCTGCCAAAAATTAAGCATAGAGTACTGTAGTTCTTTTCCTGCAACGATAAGATGCTCATTTCCTGTATACATTTTCCCTCCCAACAATTATTCTGAGTATAAGAAATTAGCACTAAATAATGATAAACCAGTTCTCATAACTTTATCGTTATGAACATAGAGTGGCTTCGACTTAAAGTTAAAGCCCTTACAAACGCCATTATAAAGGAGGCAAGATATACCATCATAGAATAACGTTTTGTTATCGAGAAACTCATCAAACGAACGCCCACTGCTAATGCATATCAATCCTGCTGCTCGTTCTTCTTCGGTAAAAATATCGGTGATGTTGTTATCTTTAGATATAACAAGGGATGGGCTTTGGTAATAATGGACTATGCTAGATACATATGCAAGCATTCCTCCTTGTCGCTCGCCATTATTAGAATAGACATACTTTCCATTAAAATGGTACTTGTCATTATGGATCATTTTAGAATACGTTTCCTCATAAACAGCAGGAAGCTCTCCCAGCCAATGATCAAGTATAGTATTTACCTCAGTATTATACTCTTCAATTGGCAGCATTCGCAGGGATATAGGATCGTAGTTCCAGATCGGTTCAAATTCGATTATAGATCTACTCTTTAGTTCCTGAATAGCAAAGAAGTATTGAATGTAATCATATGTTATCATACTGAAGATGATGGGATTGAAGATTTTTTTCAGATCTTTTTTACTCAAGCAATACTCTCTAAAAGATTCTTTACCGCAGTTAGTGAGAACCATAGATGCTAAACTTATATGGTTTTTCTCACTTGAAAGATGTCTTGCTAAATAGTACTTTATCTGTTTTTCACTTGTAGTTGTTGCATCATGACTCATCAAATGCATTGTGTAATTAGCAAGATAGCAAAACCGCCTTTCTATGGCATTTATGTTTATGGTGTTAGATGGATCTCCATCGAATAAAGGATTGCTTTCCTCATGAAAAGCACTAATTAACTCTTTCAACACAATATCAGGAAGATAATGTACCGGTATCCTTCCTTCAAAGAAACTCTGAAGTATCTTCTGCAATGCTTGTTTACAGTACTCCAACGGCTTACCTTCTTGTCCAATTTCAATTTGATTTAGGACATTTGTTGCATCAAAGCTAAACTCTTGAAGCCCAGTATCCTTTACTCCTTTGATTTGAGGATACAGGGCCATTAATGAAGAAATGGGCGACGCATATTTCCTTCCTTGTACTTCAATGGAAAAATCGGAAGTATTGGTACATTTTATTCCGAAACGCCATAAATGCGGGAATAATGCTTCTTTCACAAATGGCAATTCATAATCAAGAGCCCTATTAATATAATCCGCCGCATCCTGCATTTCCGCAATCTGTGCAGCTGTTTTATTCAGGAACATTTTGTTTCTCTGTGCAGTTATTGCTTCAAGCTGCTTTGTAAAATGATGCATGTCCCTAATGATTTCATTTTCACAAAACGGATATGTAATACTACATTTTCCTTCAAAGTCAAGCTGCATTAGCTTTTCATCTGACAAATAAATCCAAAATACCTGTTTTGATGCAATATCTACAACAAAATAGATCGCAGGGTTCTCGGTCACCTTTTCTTTTACATAGTACAAAAATGAAGTATCTAGTTGATACACATATTTCCCAACATGCTTTCCGCTGCTTTCGGGTCTCAAGTTCTCGGTTTTCTTTATTTGAACAATGAACTGCTTTTTCGGAGGTTGATTTGGACCCGTCAGTTCAAAAAAACCATCATGATTTGGCGTTCGGTCATTCTCGCCGAAATAGGTTTTTATTGTATGATTTGATTCAAGTGTACTCTTTAGAATCGCTACTGCCGCTGATTCGTTAAAAGATGCTTCAGAGTGAATTGACATGCCCGGTTTGCTCATTTATTATTCCTTTCTATTTAAAAAACATGATACTTAATTCATGATTTCAATTTCATCAGGTAAAAACCATCCGTTTGATATTGCAGTTGCTTTAACAGCGTCTGGATTTTCTGAGTATACTACGACAGCAAGACTGTCTTGGGCTCTGGTACAAGCAACATAGAATAATCTTGCAGTTCGTCTATTGCTTGTATCTTTTCCTTCCTTTTCATTCTTTAAATCTGTTTCGGATAGTTGCTTAGCTCCAAACAATTTCTCATAGTTGAATAAAAATCCTCTTGACTCAGAATCGTCTATTACTACCATAACTCTTGGGAATTCCAGCCCTTTTACTCCTTGATGCGTTGCAAACTTGGTTTGATCGGATATATAAGCATAATAATGTACTAATTCATCGAAAGGTGCATTCAGCCCAGATCTAAGAGCAAGGACTTTTGTATCATCACCTGTATATTCATCATCGATGAGGTCGTCTACACGGTCACCCAAGTCAAACAATCCAGATTCTTTAATGTTTTTTAATATGTCGATGCAAGTAGGAACAGAATCCTCATTCCATAAGGAGAACAACGACTCTGCAGATTGATCAACCTGTTCCAATAATTCTTTTTGATCGTTCGGTTGTTTTTCAAAGTTATTTCTACTTAACAAAGGACAGTTTTTACGAAGGATTTTTGCCACGGCAAAAGAGTCGTTCGCTTGATGCGCATCAATCAAAGGTGCAATTATATTAGCTAAAAACGAAAGCTCCGCGATTTCCCCTTTGCGAAGAGCAGTGGTTAGTTCTTTGCAGCGATCAAGAGGGGTAAATAAGTTGTCAAACGAATATCTACTTGCCGCCATATGATGCTCAAGGATCAAGCTCTCATACTCATTATCATTTATCCAACCAGAATCAAGAGTTAAACCATACATGCGAGCAGCAACGTCATGCTCTATTGCTTCTTTATCAGAATTTGGTTGGGCGATAAATAAGCGGATTAGACCCTCTTTCGCGTCTGTTCTTGCTTTTTGACTCTTATCATCAATTGATTTGCGTATTGCGTTTGCTAAATCCACGATTCTTTTCGCACTACGGTGATTCATAACTTTTATTGGAAAGAACCATTCTTTGGGGACGATTTCCTCCAAACGATCTTTTCCATCTGCGTAAATTCGTTGCATTGTATCACCGAACATGCCTATGACCCAATTATTACTGTACTTTTCATATACGCATAATAGTGCATCAATAAGTTCTTTTTTGGTGTCTTGGCTTTCATCGATTAAGAAAAACGGATATTTACTCACCAATACTTGCTGCATGAGAGGTTCAGATTCAATGAAATACGATCCAATTTTGATAACCTCGTCATGACTCAACGAATCAAAACTCAAGTTTTCGCCATTTGGATTGTAAGAAAACCGCCGAATGTAGTTTATCTTTTGCAAACGCTCTGATTTTTCGGCAATCTGCTTGGCTCTTTTCGCAGCAGCATCACCACCTCTTCCTTTGCCTTGCTTTATTTGAAGCTCTTCAATTTCTGATTGAAGGTTTGCTCGTAACCAGTCCTTTATGTCGGTTTGGAAGTTTTTGATCAACTCCCATAAAAAACTATGAATTGTAGATACATGAAAGATTGGTTTGTATTGAAGCCGTCTTCCGATTTCATCACATGCAGCATTTGTATAGGTTATGACAGCGACCTGCTTACCGTGCTCAGCTAATGATAACCCTTGTGTATCATCAAGATATTCAAGCGCGCTAATCAAACTGCGAGTCTTTCCGGAGCCAGCGCCAGCAAACATGAAGAAGCTTTTGGGCGGAACAGAACTGAGACACTCTTGAATCTCAAGATCCACATGATCATCAACATGATTATCCAGTTGGATTGTATTATCTATGCTCTGCTTCATCTTTATCCTCTGCGCACAAAATATTGTCTATCCATTTAAGTCCTTCATCAATATAACCTGGGATTATTATTTCTTGAGGATCAATTGAATAGATTAAATCTAATGCAAATTCAGCTTTAACATCAGACTTATTCAACTCATTAAAGATTGTTGTTTTGATTTTATCAAAAGAATCTCCTTTATCAAATCCTTCCTTTAGTTTGCTTATAAGATGTCCTGATTCATTTGTGGCTTGCGCACGGAAGATGTTCCAGTTCGAATAAATCAGACTATCTTCAAAAGTACGTGATAAAGCTTCCACTGTTGTGCCTTTATAATCTATCTTTATTGGCGTTTGGAAAGCAATTCGAATCTGATAATCACAGATTGATCTTTTTGAAATCACCTTCTGATCATCCGATAAATCAAGCAACTCATCCAAACTACTCTTTTTAATTAGCCAGCCGGTTATTGCATAATTACTGCTGATTTGATTAGCATTCCTGCTAGGAACAACCTTTGAATGATGTCCAGTGGGCTCAGCAGAATCTAAATCGGTGATTACTAATGTCGGCAACGCAAGCTTATCAATTAAAGGACCCAGTCGATGAGAATGCTTTCCGTTGATGTTGAGGATAGTAATATACCTCTGGTCTAGCGCAGGATAATTGTTTTTAATGAAATGAGGCAGCAGCATCGTTTCAGATGAGCCTTCTACAAGAATTATGCCATCTGCAAAGAACAAATCACAATGTGTCGTTTGTAAATACCTTGTTACAAATCTATCAGTCGTTGCCCCCTCACCGAATACATCGCATAAATTAACTACTTTTGAGTTTGCAATGATACAGTCTTTGTCGGCTGGCAATCTCTTGAAATAGCGCAAGCTTCCGAAACTAACTTCCTTAGCTATATGGCTTGAATGTGTACTGATAACCATTTGTGTTGAAAACGGACTATCGTCTGTAAGCCTTTCATGGTTTCGAAGAATACTGTATGCTTTGCGAATGAAAACCTGCTGGACTTGAGCATGTAAATGAGCCTCAGGTTCTTCAACAAGAACCAAATGTAAAGGCTCAATGATTTCGGAGGAGGAAGATGCTTTTCCTTTTCTCATCCAACCATCTCGAAAGCTGATTAAGTCAAACACGATTGAAATTAGGTTCTGATATCCCAACCCATTATACTTTTCAGGTAAAAGCATCCCTTGTTCTCCGCTGCCAAGATTATACTGTACAGCAGAATCGTGCTTAAGCACATCAGATGTGGAGACCTTGCTTGTAATAGTAATTCGTGGATTTGTAACACCTGGATATCCAAGCGTTTCAAGTTCTTTTATTGCAGGTCTCAGCTTATTTTCCAGATTGAGATCAAATGCCTTTCTAGCATCTTCAGAAGCTTCAAGCATACCTAAATCCTCAGGCAGGGGTGCTTTCTCCGGATCGAGGTGTTTATCATAGTATCCTCTGATTTGGGATGACAGCTTTGTATGATCTATGCCATTGCCCCCATTTTTATCCGGATCTGATAAGCCACGTTGCGCACTAATCATATCAACACGAATAATACCCTTTAGTGGATTATCTGAGAGGCACTCCATCTCGAAGTCTGTTTCCTGTGGAGGATCATTGTTTGCTTTAGCAGGATCTAAAACGTAAGTTTTTAATCCGAAATACTTGGATAGATTTCTCTCTAAAAAATGACATAAATCATGGGGGAATAGCTTAAGCTGACTCCCCTCTGATCCCTTTGTCTCGGTTTTTCTTGCGGCAAAGTAGGCTTCTCTATAATCGTTGAAAAGTGTTTCGATGTTTGCAGGTTGAAAAAGAAAACGCACACCAAGAAGGCCTCCACGCCATTTCAGCGTCGGAATAATGCTTATTACATAATGTATATCCTGCGCCTCAACGTTTAGCCAAATATCTAAAGATGGAAGTAGCTTAGTCCATGCTGATAACGAATCAGGCTTTTCACAATCTTCTTTCTGCCATTCGTTTCCAATTTGATTGATCAATGTATGATTTGAAAGTGTAAAATCATTAAACACGAACGAATGTTCTTTTAAAAACTTACCCATAGCATCCATAGCAGATGTTTTGCCGCTATTATTCGCGCCAACAAATAATGTGGTTTCTTTGCTGAAATCAATGCGACACCGATAGAGTTTTCTAAAGTTTTGAATATAAACTGATACAATTCTCATTTTCCCCTCACAAGTTTTTTACTGTATGATCCATAAGGGCATCAACAGATTTACAGAAACATATCATTCCTGATCTGTTATTGATTAAGAATACTATAGCATGTCTAAAGTACGCATACAAGATAATCTGCGCCCTGGCAATAAACAGAGTCAGCGAAACAACCATTACCAGCTTGCTTTTTGTGCCCAATTTCTAAACAGTTATTCACTTTAACTAGGCGCAATATTATAACGCCGCGAGTATGATGTTTATCCGTTGCAAAAAAGTACTAAAAGAAAAAAGTGCCTGTTACAATGCTTTCTGGAACCACGATTTTCGTACCGAATTGTTCTTTGTGTTACTGTTTGAGAAGCAAGTGTAGTAAAAATGTAGTAAATGGGGGTAAGGACGGCGCTATTGGAATGGGTTCAATCTTTCCAATGTCGCCGCAAACAGCACAAAAAAGCCCATCGAGAATCACTTCTCAATGGGCTTCTGGCGCGCCATACTGGATTCGAACCAGTGGCCTTGCGCTTAGGAGGCGCACGCTCTATCCTGCTGAGCTAATGGCGCAAAGGGTATTCAA
>Ga0310694_10003831_pt1 | contig 14687 bp, 11 predicted proteins | sample 174DNAGHGhighgp2_FD_203884 | JGI IMG/M metagenome (GOLD analysis project Ga0310694, IMG submission 203884) | Sheep rumen microbial communities from Palmerston North, Manawatu-Wanganui, New Zealand - 1742 DNA GHGhigh gp2 (v2) (version 2) | ecosystem: Host-associated > Mammals > Digestive system... | reverse complement strand
ATGATTTTAAATTTATTAATTCTTTTGGTATATATTCTATAGAATTATTCAAATTTATATATAATGATTTTAAATTTATATATGTATTTGGAATTAAAATATTACAATTAAAAATTTTTAAATATTTTAAATTAAATAATGTATTTGATATAGATATATTAAAATCATATATGTTATTATAATTAGATAATTCTAACTTTTTTAATTTTATAAAAGTATTTGGAATTATTATTTTACAACAATTTAAATTTAATTCTTCTATATTTATTAAATTATCTGGTATTTCTTTTATATTATTACAATTTATTATTTCTATTTTTTTTAAATTAATTAATGTTGTTGGTATTTCTTTTATATTATTACATTCATTTATATTTATTTTTCTTAAATTAATTATATTTGGTATCTCTTTTATATTTTTACAATAATCTATTTTTAATTCTTTTAAATTAATTAAATTATTTGGTATCTCTTTTATATTATCATTATTTATTATTTCTAAATCTTCTAAATTAATTAAATTATTTGGTATTTCTTTTATATTTCCACAATTAAATATTATTAATTTTTTTAATGTATTTGGTATTTCTTTTATATTATCATTATTTACTATTACTAAATATTCTAAATTAATTAAATTATTTGGTATTTCTTTTATATTTTTACAATTAAATATTATTAATTTTTTTAAATTTATTAATGTATTTGGTATCTCTTTTATATTATCATTATCTATTATTTCTAAATATTCTAAATTAATTAAATTGTTTGGTATTTCTTTTATATTTTCACAATTATTTATTTTTAAATATCTTAAATTAATTATATTTGGTATTTCTTTTAAATATATACAATCATTTATTATTAATTTCTTTAAATTTATTAATTTATTTAATATATCTTTATCATCATTTATTTTTATTTGTTTAATTATTAAAACTTTTATATATGTTAAATCATATTTATTTAATTGTGAAAATTTATTTATTATTAATTTTGTCTTAACTTTTAATTCTTTATCATTATTCATATGTGTTATTATAAATAATTTATTAATTCTTTTATATTTAAAATATTAATTTTATATATTTAATATATTAATTTTATTATTTATTCCATATATTTAATATATTATTTTTTTCATTTTTTATATTTTAATTATTATTGTTATAATTTTTTTTCTATAATTTCTTTTTATAATTGATTTATTTATTTAGTTAATTTATTAAATAAAATATTATTTTTATTTATTAATTTTAATTTTAATAAATAAATAAAAAATAAAAAATAAAAAATAAAAAAATAAAAAATAAAAAATAAAAAATAAAAAATAAAAAATAAAAAAATAAAAAATAAAAAATAAAAAATAAAAAATAAAAAAAATAAAAAAATAAAAAAATAAATTTATATTTAAAATTAGAAAAAAATATAATTATTATTTTTTAAATAATAATTTAATAATTATTCTTGATTAAATAATATTTCATATTTTTTATAAGGATTATTCATACAATCAAAAAATAATAATATATCATTACAATTATTTAATTTTACTGATGATAACTTTTTACAATGATTAATTTCTAAATTTTGTAAATGTATATAAAAAGGTATATATTGTATATTATTACAATACATAATAATTAATTCATTTAAATTAATTAATGTATCTGGAATTTCTTTAATTTTACAATAATAAATGTTTAGAGAAATTAAATTAATTAATGTATATGGTATTTCTTGTATATTATAATTTTCTTCTAAATATAAATTTTGTAAATTTATTAAATTAGGTATTTTTTTTATTTTATTACAATTAATTATTTCTAATTTTTTTAAATTTATTAAATTATTTGGAATTTCTTGTAAATAATAACAATCTGTTATTATTAATTTTTCTAAATTACTTAAATTAATTATATTTTCTGGTATTTTTATTATATTTTCTCCACTTATTTCTATAATTTTTACACTTTGGGGTATTATTATTTCATTTATAATTCCATTATTACAATTACATATTTTTAATTCTTCTAAATTATTAATTGAATTTAAAAAATATTTAGTATATTTATAATAATAATCTAAATGATAACCATTAAGTAATACTACTTTTTTTATTTTTGTTAAATCATATTTATTTAAATAATTATCATCATTTTTCATACCAACATAAATACCATCATATTATTTTAATGATTTTGGTTTAAAAATTTCTAAAAAATCTTTTATTTGTTTATTTGTTTCTTCATTTTCTTCTAAATTATCTAATTCTTTTAAACTTTCAATATTATATCCAATATTTTTAATAAATGTTAAATAATTATTATTATTATATATTTTAATTTTTTTTAAATTAGATAAATTATAAGGTATAACTATATTATTTTCACCATAATATTCTAAAATTTTTAATTTAGTTAATGTATTTGGTAATTCTTTGATATCATAACAAATATCATAATCACTAATTGATAAATTAGAAGTTTTAACATTTATTATAATTAATTTTTGTAAATTTATAAATGTATATAAATATTCAACATCAATATTTATACAATTTTTAATACTTAATTCTTTTAATTTTATTAATTCTGAAATAAAAATATCTTCACAATTAATTAATTCTAATTTTTCTAAATTTTTCATTTTATCTATTGATATATCTTTACATTCTCTTAATTTTATTTCTTTTAATTTTTTTAATTCATCATCTTTTATATTAATATCTGAATATTCTAAATTAATTATTTCTAAATTATTTATTTTTTCTATTGTTATATTATGAGAATTATATAAATATAATTCTTTTACATTTAATAAATTTTGTAATATAATATTATTACAATCATATAAATATATTCTTTTTATATTTACAAAATCATTTATATTTATATCATTATATGTATATACATATAAATCATTATAATATAAATCATTAATTGATGATTTAAATTTAATCGACATTTATTTATTCATATTTTTATTTTTTTTTTATTATTTATATTTTTTTATTATTTTTATTATAATTTAATATGTTATTCAATTTTTATATTTAATAAATAAATATCAATAATTTAAATTATAAAAAATTTAAATTAATATTTAAAAAAATAATAATATATTTTTTAATTTTTAAAATAAATATTTTTTAAATTAGGATATTTTTTATAATTATTTTTCATATAAAAATATAAATCTTTATTATCAATAAAATTAATTTCTCTTAAATTATTTAATAAAGGTAAATTTTTTATATTACTAATATTAATTTCTAATTTTTAATAATTTCATTTTATTTATATATTTTAATTAATTATATTTTTTATTTTATTAACTATTATTTAATTATTATTTAATTATTATTTAATTATTATTTAAAAATTTATTTTAAATAAAAAAAAATAAAAAAATAAAAAATTTAAATATCAACAGAATAATTTAAATCTTTAATTTCTTGAGTATCCATAGTTTTCCTTTGTAAAGTATGAATATTAACTAAGTTTTTATATATTTTAATAGAATTAACATTATTAATTTTATCTAAATCTATATCTAAGATTATTTCATCCATATCATCATCTCTTGATGTTCCGGTATTAATATAATATCTATCATCATCAAATTTAACGAAATCAGTTAAATGAGAATGTCCCATAATAATCATATTACAATTTTTATATTTTTCAGCATATCCTCTTAATTTTTTCTTAGAAATATTAGGGTCTTCTAATTGATATATTAAATCAGCCATCATTTTATTCTTTTTTTCTATTTGTCCTAAATGGAAAATTCCACAAGCACATCCACAACAACAAGAATTATTTTTACATATTTCATCCGCTTCGTGTCCGTGTTCAAAATGTATTTTATAATTGTTAAATTTAATATCATATGTTTCTTCAATATGTGGGACTATTCTATCGTGATTTCCTTTTATATATCTTATATTATCCTCATAAAATATTAAATTTGAAAATTTAGGGAAAACTTCTTTAATATCATTATATTCTTTTATAAATGGTTCAAATGTATCTCTCTTTAATGTATCATATATATCTCCTAAAAGAATAATCATATCATAATCATTTTCTTTTATATAATTACATAATTCATCATCTGTCTTTTTTGTATTAAAAGACGTTAAATGTAAATCACTTATAATTTTTATCTTCATTTTAAATAAAAATATACGTAAATTAAATTTTATATATATTATTTTATAAAAATATTTTTAATTTTTCTAAATTTATAATTTTTTATATTTATTGTTTTTTAATAAATAAATATAAAATATAAAAAAATAAAAATAAAAAGTAAAATTATAATTTCTTTTATTTCATTTATTTCATTTATATCTATTGTTTCATTTATATCTGTTATTTCATTTGTATTTGTAATTTCTTTTATTTGTAAATGTTTATATCTATTAAAATAATATAAAGTTCTATCTTTATTATATGATATACAATTTGAAAATCCTAAAATAGGATTATTATAACAACAATATATATTTAAATAATAAGGTATATTATTTAATATAGGTAAATAATTTAATTCTAAACCTTCTAAAATTAATTCATTAACATTAATTAAATTAGGAATAATATGAATATTTTCACAAGTATTTATTTCTAATTTTTTTAAATTAATTAAATTATCTAATTGAGGTAATTTTAATAATTTATCACAATTTTTTATTCTTAACTCAATTAAATTAAATAATTTATCAGGAATATTTAATAAATTATCACAATAATATAATTCTAATTTTTTTAAATTTTCTAAATAAGGAATTTCTTTTATATTATCACATACAAATAATTTTAATTTTTTTAGATTAATATATGTATTAGGAATATTTATAATATTTTTACAATTTTTTATTTCTAAATTTTTTAAATTTATTAAAGAATAAGGTAATTCTTTAATATTATTACATCTAAATATAATTAAATCAGTTATATTAAAATTATTTGGAATTTCAAAAATATCACAATTATATAAATATATTTTTTTTAAATTTTTAAAATTTTCTAAGACATTTATATGTATTATATTTTTACAATAATAAAATATTAATTCTTCTATATTAATACAATTTTTAAAATTTTGTAGATTTATATTTGTATTATAATAAAATTTTAATTTTTTTTTTGAAATTGCTTTTTTTTCATTAATTATAGTATTTTGTAAATCTTCTCCAATAAATTTTAATGTTGATTTATCGGTGGAATATTTGGAAGTATGAACTATAAAATTTTTTATATTAGAATAATTTTCAGGAACTTCAATATTTTCACAATTTTTTATAATTAATGTTTCTAAATTATCCAATCTATTAATAAAAGATATATCACGTAATTTTTTATTTCCACATATTTTTAATTCTCTTAAATTATTTATTTTTATATCTTTTTCTAATAAATTATTAAAAAATTCATTAAAATCTATATTATAATCTATTAATGATAATTTTAATAATTTATTTAAATTAAAATATGTTAAAATTTCTATATTTTTATTATTTATAATTTCTAATTCTTTTAAATTAGGTAAATCTTCAAAAAATTTATCTAAATATTCTTTTTTTATGTTATATTTATTATTAAAATTATTGAGAATTAATTTATTTGTTTTTTTAGGAATATTAATATCATTTAAATTAAATTCATATTTACTATAACTATAATGTAAAAATTCATCAACATAACAAACACAAACATAATAACCACCATTATAAATATTATGGAAATTTAAAGTTAATATAATATTATTAGGTATTAATTCATCAGGAATTATGATATTTTTTAATTCTATTTCTTTTAAATTAATAAATTTAGAAAAAAATTTTTTAATATCTTTATCATTATAAAAAACAATATAATTACAAATAGGATATCCTTCTCTATGAAGATTTCTATAATAATTTTTAAAAGTTATTTTAGAATTGTTTATAATATTTATTTTTGTAATATTTATAAATACATCATCATCAAAAAATTTATCAACAACATTTAAATCTAACAATAAATTATAATTTATATTAATGTTAAAAGTTTTATTTTTAATATTAATATTTTCCATATTTAATTTTTAATATATAAAAATTCAAATCTAAATAAAAGTATATAATAAATAAAAATAAATATATAATTTCAATTTTTAATATAAAAATAAAAAATTAGAAATCAAAAATAATTCGATTAATTTTTTGTTTAGGTAAATATTTAAAATTTTTACAATTCATTATTTCTAAGAATTTTATATTTTTTATATTATCAGGTATTTCTTTTATTTTTTTACAATTCATTAATGTTATATTTTTTAATTTTTCATATGTATTATAAATTTTTTTAATATTTGTTCTATTTAATATTAAATATTCTAAATTTATTAAATTTTTATTTAATTGTATTTTTTTTGTATTATTTATTCTTAAAAAATATATTTTATTATATGTATTAGGTATTTTTAATTTTTGATTTAAATATGATAAAACTAAATATTTTAAATTTAAATAAGTTTTAGGTAAAGTAATAATATTTGGACATTCATTAATTATTAATAATTTTAAATTAATAAAAGTTTTAGACAAAAAGGTAATATTATTTTGAGAATGTAAAGATAAAGATTTTAAATTAATAAATTTATTAGAAATATAATTAATTTTTTCACAATCATTAATTAATAAATTTTGTAAATTATAAAAATTATCACTTAAATTATTTAATTTATCACAATATTCTAAATTTAACACTTTTAAATTAAAATATATATTTGGTATATTTACTATATTAATACAATCATATAATATTAAACATCTTAATTTTAAATAAGTTAAAGGTAATTCTTTAATATTATTACAATGTTTTAAAACTAAAACTTCTAAATTTATTAAATTATCAAATAAATAATAAATATTACTATTAGAAATATATAATTGTTTTAATTTTAATAAAGAATTATCAATATTAATTTTAAAACAATTTTCTAAATGTAAAAATATTAAATTATTTAATTTAAATAATTTAATAGATTTATTATTATTTTCATCTATTCTTAATACTTTTAAATTTTTTAAATTTTTTATTTCTATTTTATTTTTATTTTCTATTATTTCTAATTCTTTTAAATTATCCAAATTTTTTATATATTTTATTGAACATCCATATAATAATAATTTTTCTATATGTTTTAAATCTAATTTATCAAATTCTTCTTGTTTTATTTTCGTTAATTCTAATGACATCTTTTAATTATTATAATTATTATAATTATTATTTAATTATAATAAAATAAATAAAATAATTAATCATTTTTTAATATAAATATAAAATTTATTAGTATTATCTTCTTTTTTATTTAAACAATAAAAAGAATATAATATATAATATATAATAACAAAAAATAATATAGTAAATCCTAAATGGTATAAAGTATTATCTTGTGTAAAAGTATCTTTATTAATATTTAAATGAATAATATTATTTAAAAGATTTAATAAAGTTATTTTCCAATCAATCATATATTCATTAAAAGATAATTCACTAATTTTTTTCTTTCTTATTTCCTTATTAAGTTTTTCTAATTCTCTTTTATCTTCTTCATCATTTAATCTTTTTAATTTTTCTCTTTGTTCTTCAAAATAATCATTAAATTTATTAGCATCAAAATTTTTTTGTAATTCAATAGACATTTTATATATTTTAATATCAATTATATATTTAATCTTTTTAAAAATTAAAAATAAAAATTTAAAAATATATTAAATCTTTATTTTTTTATGGAAAATGAACTAATAATTTTAATAAATTTATTATATTTTTTTCATCAGTTATATCAATTAATTCAATATTTAAATCTTTATATATTTTCTCTTCATCACCAATATAATAATTATTTAATAATACATAATCATAAAGATTTGATTTTAAAAAATAATATTTAATATTATTATTATCTATATAATAAATTTTATATAATATATTTTTATTATATAAAGTTTTTATTTCTTCATTTGTAAAAATTTCATTTATATTTTTTAAAGTAATTGTAAGTGTAAAACCTTTATATTTAAAACATAAAAATGATTTAAAATATTGATAATTTAATTGATTTAATTGATATTTTATTTTCGGATAATATCTCATTTTTAATAAATAATATCAAATAAAATAAAATAAATATTATTTTTATTAAAAATATATTATTTTCATTTTTTATAAAATAAAAAATAAATGAAAAAATGATTTTTATTTTATTATTAAATTAATAAATTAATTCTAATATATAAATATAATATAATCAAATTATAATATAAAAAATAAAAAATGTCTTTATATTTATGTTGTCCAACGTGTGGAAGATTATTAGGAGATAAGGAAATACCATTTTTAGAAGGAATGAAAGATATAACAAAAAAACATTTAACAGATGAAGAAAGAAGAGAAGCGATAGAGAAATTATTAGAAAGTTTAAAAATACCCAGAAATTGTTATTGTTGCAGACAAAGAATTATAACATTTAGAGATTTACCAGAAATTATTAAATAAATATTTTTTATTTTTTATTTTTTAAATTAATATAAAATTAAAATAATATTTTTTTTATTTTTATTTATTAAAAATTTTAATAAATATTTTTTATTTAATAAATATTTTTATTTAATAAATATTTTTTATTTAATAAATATTTTTAAATAAATATATATTAAATTTATTGTTATATAATATAAATAAATTATGAGTGAATTTTCTTATATAACAAATAAAGAGGGGGTTAATTGTGAAATAAAAAAAGATTGTTTATTTAATTATTATAATAATAATTATAATATAAAAATACCTTATAATATAAATGAAAATTCAATAAGTAAATATGATAATCTAAATTCTATATTTCATCCTAATCATTTTAAATATATATTAAATAATAATCTTAATTATTCTTTATATAAAATTGATAAAAAATTAATTAATTTTGATTTTTTTCAAAAATATTATGATGATAAAAAAGATAATGATATTGAAATAAATGGTATTTATAAAATTAAATATGAAAAAAATAATAATTATATATTATAACCAATAGAACAAATGGAACAAATAGAACAAATAGAATATATAATAACAAAACCAGAAGAATTAGATAATTATTATAATTCATATCCAAAAAAAATACCAAATGGATTATATAAAATAACAAAGAAAGGAGAATATTATGAAATATTACCAGCAAATAAAATTACAGATTATAAATGGTGTATAAATAAATTAAAAGAACCTAATTTTATTAATAACTTTGAATTAATGGTTTTAATGAATAATTTTATAATAAAAAATTGTCCAATAAATAAAGATAAAGATAAAGATAAAGATAAAGATAAAGATAATGATAATGATATAGAAAATTATATAAAAATAATTAAATTAAATGTTAAAAGATTTATAATAAAAAAATATTTTGAAATTTTTAAAGAATATATTAAATCATTATTATCTAAAGAAGATAAAAATAAAGAAATAATAGATACATTTACATATTTTTTTAATGAAAATAATATAAAACTTTTAACACAAATGAACATTAATATAGAAAATTTATATGATAATGATTTAGAAGATATATTATTTAATAATCAAACAGTAATTATAATAGAAAAACAAGAACCAACAGAAAAACAAAAACCAATAGAAACACAAGAACCAACAGAAAAACAAAAACCAAAAAAAAATATAAAAATTCAAAGAATAAATCAAATGAATTATAGAATAATAATTAATAAATCTAAAGTAATAAACAAAAATTTAAATATGATAATTAAAAATTTTTTAGATTTTTGTTATATTTCATTATTATATTCTTCAAATTTTTATAATCAAATAAAATATTATTTATATAATGATAAATTTATTGTTGAAGATGATATAAAAGAATTAGAAATAAATAATATAAATAAAGAAGAAGAAAATTATTATTATAAATCAACAAGTGAAATAACAAAAAAATATGATAATTTTTTTAAATTATTTTTTGAAAAAAGTAATAATTTATTTAAATCAAATGATATTAATAATGATAATTCTTTAGATTATTTTTATAATATAATTGGAAATATTAAATTAAAAAATATAATAATTAATGAAGAATTATTTGGAGATAAACAAAAATATGATGGAAAAAATAATTTTATATTTAATAATATTTTAAAATATGTTATAATGATATATTCTTTATATAGACACGAATTAAATTTTGATCCATCAAAATCAATAATAAATTTAGATAATAATAAAAATATAACATTTAATATGTTTTTACAAAATTTAGATGTATCTTTATTAAAATTTAATAATAATACATTTATAAAAAGTTTTTCAGCAGCATATTCTAATAATATATATAATACAGTTATTAATCATTTATTATTTTATGTAATTATATTTTTAAAGAATGATAAAGATAAAATAAATGAAAAAGATAAAAAATATAATGAATTTTTTGAAAAAGATGAAATTGATAATTTTTTAGATTATTGTTTTAAAAAAATATTAATAGATGAAGAAATTAAAATAGATAAAATTGAATATGATATGGATGGAGGAAATCGAAAACAAGAATTTATATTTGATTATTCTAAAAATCAAAACTTTTTAACAAAAATTTTAGATACTACTAATTCAAAAAATATATTAATTTCTAATTTAAGTATTAATAATAATAAATTAATTAAACGTTTTGAAAATAATAAATTTTGTTTATATAATTTTGAAGGTTTAATATCTTTTACTTCTAATATTTCAGTAAATAATAAAACAATAATTAATGATGATATAAATAATCCTTTTAATAAAATTAATCCAGAAAAAGATAATAGACATATTTTTTATATTAAAAAATATTTTGATAAAAAAACAAGAATAAAACAAAATTTATCTTTCCCAATAACATATTTAATAGATAATTTAGAATATAGTTATTTTTTAAAATATTTTATTGCTCCTATTTCTTTATATCCAAATGATTATGAATTTTTATTATTTCTAAATTTAAATTTTATTTTCCCTAAAAATAATATATTAAATTCTTATCCTCCATCAATTAATTCAAATCTATTAGATATTTTTAATGTTAATATAATTTATTTTAATTTAATATTTAATGAAAAAGATAATTTTAATAAAAATTTAATTTTATTTGTAAATAATGAAAATAATTTAAATTTATTTGATTTAATTAAATATGATATTGATTATGATGATTTTTTTGAATTATTTGGTAATAATTTTGATGATATTAATATAAAAGGACATTTACAAAAATTTAATATTCAAGAATATAATGATATAGAAAATAAACCTTATATAGATTTAAAAAATGTAAAATTTAAATCTAAATCTTTTAAAAAAAATAATTTAAAATATTATAATTCTTATGATATTAATTATTTAAAAAATCAATCATCTCCTCAATTAAAAAAAAGAAAAATAGATAATAAAATAGGTGGAAATCTAAATAAATATTATTATGATAAATATATTTACTATAAATTAAAATATTTATCTCTTAAAAATAATCTTTAATTTTCTTTTTTTATTTTATTTTAATTAAATAATAATTTAATTAAAAATAATAAATCTAAAATAAATAATAAATCTAAAATAAATAAAAAAAATTTAATTTAATCTTATTCTTTTTGTTTTTATTATATTATTATCATTTAATGAATATTTTGTATTTGTTATATTTATAAAATCTAATATATCTTTTTTTATTTCATTTATATTATTAAAATTATAACAAGATAATGTTATTGTATAATTATTAATAAATGATTTATATGCTATATAATATTCTTTAAATCCTAATATATTTTCATTAAATTTTTGATTTTTTATATTTTCATCTATATTTTCATATATTATTCTTTTAAATATATCTATATTCTCATATTTTAAATATTCAGGATATTCTTTAAATAATTCTTTAAATATTATATTTAAATATTCTTCTTTAAATTCTCCATAATCTCTATGTTTTTCTATTATTTTATTAAATCTTTCTTCAAATTTATTTATAAATTCCATATTTTCATCAAATAATTCATTTATTATTTTTTTTATATTTTTATTATTTATTTCTTTATAATAATTTTCTTTATTCTTTATATTTACTTTTAATTTTTTATTTTCATTTATTAATAATTTTATTTTTGAACTTTCTAAATTTATCTCTTTTATTTTCTTTATATCCTTTAATTTACAACATATTAAATTCTTATATTTTCTATTTATCTTATATTTATTATTATCATCTATTATATATTTCTCAATATATAAATATCTTAATTTTTTATATTCAGGTATTATTATCCCTTTACAACATTTTATTATTAATTTCTCTAAATTATTAAATTTAGGTAATTCATATATTTTATCGTTTTTTATATCCTCTAAATATAACTCTTTTAAATTCTTATATTTCGGTATTTTTATTTCATCCTTATAATCCTCTATATATAATTTTTTTAATTTATCTAATTCTTTTGGTAACTCTATCTTTTTATAACAACTTATTATTTTTATTGTTTCTATATCTTTATAATTTTCTATTTCTTTTATATCTTTTATCTCCTCTATTTTATATCTTTTTTTATCTATCTCTATCATTTTTATTTATATAATACTTTAATTTTTATTATTTATTTTTATTTATTATTTTTTCATTTTTTTAATAAATTTATTATTAAAAATTTTTTAAATTAAAAATTAAAATAATAAAATAAAAAAAATAAATTAAAAAAAAATAAATAAAAAAAAATAAAATAAAAAAAATAAAAATATTATTCATTTAAAATTTCATCTCTAATTTCCATTAACATATTACCTAAAGTATTTTTACCCTCTAATTTTCCATCTTTATTAATATGTGCTGAATATTCATTACATTTACCTCTTTGAAATTCATAAATAATTTTTCCTTTAGTGCTTAAAAGAATATCTCTATATTCTTTTATTTTATATTTTTGTCTTAATATTTTCATCCATTCATTTTTACTTAATTTTATTCCTGTATAATGTGAAGGTAAATATTTTTTCCAACCTATTTTCGCTAAAATTCCTATATTTCCTTTTTTCATCCAATAATTTTTCTTTTTTTCCCATTCATTCTCTTTATATAATAATTTAAATCCTCTTAATGTCCCATATTTTCCTTCTATTGTAAAATCTATCTTATCCTTCTCATTATTAAATTTTGTCGCTTGATATGCGTGCTCTACTGATGGATATATTAATCCATTATATTTTAACCCTTCCTTTATATAATGAAAATTTGATAATTTATTATATGGTTCTTTTGCTCCTGAATAAAATTTAATATATTTCTCTTCCATTTCTATTTATATTTACTTATAATATTTTTATTTATAATATTTATTTAATATTAATTATTATTATTTAATATTAATTATTATTATCATTTATCAATTTTTTTTAAATTAATATTTTTTTAAATAAATTTTTTAAATTATAATGATTTTTAAATCTTTAAAATTATAAAAATATAAATTAAAATAAAATATTATATTAATTATTTTATTTATTAATAAAAAAATCATTTTTTATTATATTTTAATAATTATTTAATTTTTGATTATTTTAAAAATCTGTTTTAATTTTAATATTATTAATTTTTAATATTTCTAATATTTTTAATAACGTTGAATTTTTTATCATTTTTATATAATTAACCTTTTTATTTTTATTTATTTTTTTTATAAATGAAGATAAACTATTAATAATATTATTACAATAATCAAAATTAAAAGATTTTAAATTAATTAAAGTATTTGGTATTTCTTTCAAATTTATACATTTTTTTATATATAAATTTTTTAAATTAATTAATGTATTAGGTATTTTTTTTATACTTTTACAATTATATAAATATAATTCTTTTAAATTAATTAATGTATTTGGTATTTCTTTTATATCACAAAAAGATAATTTTAATTTTTCTAAGTTAATTAAATTATCAGGTATTTCTTTTATATTATAATAATCATTTATTTCTAATTCTTTTAAATTAATTAAAGTATTAGGTAATTTATATATATTCATATTTAATTTTTGTAAATTTATTAATGTATTAGGTATTTCTTTTATATTTTCACAATAATCTATTTTTAATTCTTTTAAATTAATTAAAGTATTTGGTATTTCTTTTATTTTTTCACAATAATCTATTTTTATTTTTTTTAAATTAATTAATGTCTTTGGTATTTCTTTTATATTTTTACATTCATATAAATCTAAATATTTTAAATTAATTAATGAATTTGGTAATTTTATTATATTTTCATTATAAATTATTATTAATTTTTGTAAATTAAATGAATAATTTGGTATATTTTTTATATTTTCACAATTTATTATTTTTAATTTTTGTAAATTCATTAATGTATTTGGTAGTTCTATAATATTATCACAATCTACAATAATTAATGATTTTAAATTAATTAATGAATTTGGAATTTCTTTTATATTTTTATTATTATGTATTTTTAATTTTTCTAAATTTAATAAATTATTTGGTATTTCTTTTATATTTTCACAATTATTTATTATTAATGTATTTAAATTAATTAAAGTATCAGGTATGTTTATTATATTTTTACAACTATC
>Ga0310694_10003829_pt1 | contig 14694 bp, 14 predicted proteins | sample 174DNAGHGhighgp2_FD_203884 | JGI IMG/M metagenome (GOLD analysis project Ga0310694, IMG submission 203884) | Sheep rumen microbial communities from Palmerston North, Manawatu-Wanganui, New Zealand - 1742 DNA GHGhigh gp2 (v2) (version 2) | ecosystem: Host-associated > Mammals > Digestive system... | reverse complement strand
CTACTTGTGCAGACTCGGCGGATGCAGTATGTGATTGAAATCAAGCGCCGGGAGTCCATCGGCGAATGGGTCGTGGCGGAAGTGGAGGCGAAGCTGTCCAGGTTCAAGACGTCGAGGACTGTGTCCGTCGTACCCGTTCTCGTCTATGACGGCAACCTGTCAAAGCGCGTCATGGCAGACGGCTATTTTGGCTGGACGATTTCCGCGAAAGAACTACTTGGCATTGAACAATAATGAAATGGAGGATTAAAATGGCACGTAAGAATAACATGTCCGCAAGGGGAATGGCATTCGTTTGCGGAATGGTTGCAGTGGCGGCGGGCGTCGCGTTCGCCGGGCCGTGGGTGAAGCATGGCGACAAGCCGGTACTAGGCGACAAACGGCTCGGCACGTGTTTCGACGTCAACGTGGTCACGAACGGCCCCGCGCCATATACTATGTACTTCTCGTGGCGGCCGAAGAAGTCCATCGCGCTCGTACGGAGCGACGACGGGCTCACGTGGACCCAGGAACCTGAGATATGTCTGCGTGAGAACCCCGCAAGCGGCTGGGAGGATATCATCAACCGCTCCAGCACGGTGAAGAAAGACGGCGTGTGGCACATGTGGTACACGGGCCAGTGCGCGAGGGAGAGGTACAAGGGCCGCATCGGCTACGCCCGCTCGACGGACGGCGTTCATTTCGAGCGCGTGCAGAAGGATCCCGTGCTTGTGCCCACCGAGGACTACGAACAGCCGACCGTGATGTGTCCGAGCGTCCTCTGGGACGAGAAGCGCCAGCTGTGGCGGATGTGGTACTCGGCCGGCGGCACGTACGAGCCGGACCGCAACTGCTACGCCGAGTCGAAGGACGGCATCAACTGGGAAAAGAAGGGCGTGGTCCTCACGCGCGGCCCGCGCGAGTCGTGGTACCGCGACCGCGTGGGCGGATGCGAGGTGCATCCTCTCCCCGACGGACGCTTCGCGATGTTCTTCATTGGATATCCTGACCTGCACACCGCCTACATCGGATGTGCGATGTCGCCGGACGGCATCCGGGACTGGAAGGTGATCGACCAGTGTCCGCTCGTCGTCCCCGATCCCGGCACGTGGGATTCCTGCGCCTGCTACAAGCCATCCGCCTTCCGCGACGAAAAGAACAACCGCTGGCTCCTCTGGTACAACGGGCGCAGCGGCGGCGCGGAATACGTGGGCTGCGCGATCCACGAAGGCCTCGACCTCGAGGCGCCGCCGGAGAGACTGCCCGATCCCAAGGCGCTCCTTTCCACATACGTGCGCCGTTTCAACGCCTGCGACGAGGAAACCGTAACGAACGCCTTCCCGAACGCAGTGTCGGAGAAGTTCCTTGCCGAGAACGTGCCGCTCTTCGCGTGTCCCGACAGGGAGATCGAGCGGACGTACTACTTCCGCTGGTGGACCTACCGTAAGCACCTGCGCAGGGGCAAGAAGGGCGGCTGGCGCGTGACGGAGTTCCTGCCCAAGGTCGGCTGGAGCGGCATGGACAACACGATCGTCTGTCCGGTGGGACACCACTTCCGCGAAGGGCGCTGGCTACGCGATCCGCAGTACCTTGTGGACAACGCCCGCTTCTGGCTGTCGGACAAGGACGCGACGCACAGGTGGGGCTATTCGAGCTGGCTTTTCACTGGCACGTGCCAGTTCGCGGAGGCGGCGGGGCTGGACAACCTTCCAGTCGAGTTGCTGGACGACGCCGTGAAATACTACGAGCGCTGGGAGGAGGGCTTCGACAGGCGGGCGGGGAACGTGCGCCTCAAGATGGGTGGCGACGGCGCGGGCGGGTTCATGTCCATCGACGGGTACGAAGGCGGCGAGATCTCGCTAGGCGGCCATGGCTGGCGTCCGCTCTTCAACTCCGAGATGTGGAGCGAGGCGAAGCACATCGCCGCCGTCGCGCGCAGGGCCGGACGCAGGGAACTTGCGGAGAAGTTCGAGGCCAAGGCCGAGGGCGTGCGCAAGGCGCTGATGGCGAAGTGCTGGAACGCCGACGTCAACTTCTTCACCGTGCGGCATCCGGACGGCGTCCAGATGCCGATACGCGAGCTGTACGGCTACGCGCCGTGGTACTTCGGCATGCCGCTGGACGTCGCGCCCGACTGGGAACAGCTTTTCGACGATAAGGGCTTCGCCGCCCGCTACGGCCTTACGTTCCCCGAGCGGCGCGCGAAGGGCTTCAAAATCGCCTACGAGGGGCACGACTGTCAGTGGAACGGCCCGAGCTGGCCGTATGCGACGTCGGTCGCGCTCACCGCCTACGCGAACGACCTCCATGCCCGCGCCCGCAAAGTTGGCGAAAGCGAACGCTTCACGTTCCTGCTGTGGCAGTACGCCTTCGCGCACAAGCTGCACCGTGCGCCCGGCAAGCCGATTGGCGGCGTGACCGATCCCGTCGTGCCGTGGATCGACGAGGACATGAACCCCGACAAGCCGGACTGGATCGCGCGCACGATCCTCCTCCAGCGCAAGAAGAAACCCCGCGAGCGCGGCAAGGACTACAACCACTCGACGTTCTGCGATCTGGTGATTTCGGGGCTTGTCGGCTTCGAGCCGATGGGCGCGGACGGCTTTGCGGTCGATCCGCTTTTCCCCGCGACATGGGACTATTGCCTCCTCGACAACCTGCGCTATCGCGGCCACGACGTGTCGATCCGCTGGCACCGCGGGCGCGGCTTCGCGGTAACGGTGGATGGCAAGGTTGCCGCGCACGGCCCAACGCTCTCCAAGGTGCGTGTGCGCACGGGAAAGTGAAAATGTGGTATAATCTACGCTTTCAGGAGTAAAAGAGAAATGAGTCTTTCAGTAGGAATCGTCGGATTGCCCAACGTGGGCAAGTCCACTTTGTTCAACGCGCTCACCAAGCGGCAACAGGCGGCGGCGGAGAATTATCCGTTCTGCACGATAGAGCCGAACTCGGCGATAGTCGAGGTGCAGGACCCGCGCCTCGAGGCACTTGCGGAGATTGCGCATCCGCAGCAGATTATCCGCGCCACCGTTGAGTTCACGGACATTGCCGGCCTTGTGAAGGGCGCCTCGAAGGGCGAGGGCCTAGGCAACAAGTTCCTCGCGAACATCCGCGAATGCGATGCGATCCTCCACGTGGTGCGCTGCTTCGAGAACGACGACATCATCCACGTGCAGGAGGGCGGCAACAAGTCCGCGCCCATCGATCCCGCCGGCGACGCCGAGGTGATCGAGACGGAGCTTGTGCTCGCCGACATGGAACAGCTCCAGAAACGGTGCGACAAGACGCGCAACGAGGCGAAGAGCGACCCGAAGAAGCGCCCCGAATTCGAGGCGATGGAGGCGCTCCTCGCCCATCTTGGCGAAGGCAAGCCAGTGCGTACGTTCCCGCGCGCCGAGGGCGATCCCATCCTGCCGGTGCTGCGCGACCTCCACTTCCTCACGGACAAGAAGACGATCTACTGCGCGAACGTGGCCGAAGACGACCTCGCAGACCCGGCCGCCAACCCGCACGTCGCCGCGCTAAAGGCGTACGCCGACGCGCAGGGATGCGAGATGGTGACCGTCTGCGCGCAGATGGAGGCGGACCTCGCCGGGCTTTCCGACGCGGAGGCGAAGGAGTTCCTCTCCAGCTACGGGCTAACGGAAAGCTCGCTCGACCGCACGATCAAGCTCGCCTACCACACGCTCGGCCTTGCAAGCTTCCTCACGGCTGGGCCGAAGGAGGTGCGCGCCTGGACGTTCCGCCGCGGCTGGAAGGCGCCGCAGTGCGCGGGCGTGATCCACACGGACTTCGAGAAGGGCTTCATCCGCGCGCAGGTGATCGCGTTCGACGACTACGTGAAGCACAACGGCGAGGCGGGTGCGCGCGCCGCAGGCGCGCTGCGGCCAGAAGGCAAGGAATACGAGATGCAGGACGGCGACGTGGTCGAATTCATGTTCAACAAGTAATTCGGCCATTGACTTACAAAATTGTCGCAGTCATGCGCTTTTGCAGTTGCGCATTGCGCGTCCTTGTGCGATAATGGACGGCGTTTCCACATCAGGAGGAAAGACGAAATGAAGGAAATAGAAGGAAATCTTACGGCCAAAGGGCTGAAGGTCGCGCTTGTGGCGAGCCGTTTCAACTCGTTTCTCGTCGAGCAGCTGGTGAAGGGCGCGGCGGACGCGTTCAACCGGCTCGGCGGCGACGCTGAGGATTTGCTGCTCGTGCGCGTGCCGGGCGCATACGAAATCCCGGTCACGGCGAAGAAACTCGCCGCGTCGAAGAAGTTTGACGCCGTGGTGGGGTTGGGCGCGGTCGTGCAGGGCGCGACGGCGCACGCCGCGCTCATCAACGAGACGACCGCGCGCGCGTTCACCGAGATTGCGCTTGAAACGGGTGTTCCCGTGGCGGACGGCGTGGTCTCCGCCGAGAACCTCGAACAGGCCGTCGAGCGCTGCGGAACTAAGCAGGGCAACAAGGGCTTCGCGGCGATGCAGGCCGCGATAGAGCTCGCGAACGTCCTGAAGCAGATTTGAAACATGTAACAACGCAAACGAAAGAAGGAAAACAAAATGGCAGTTAAGAAAGTCGCGTTTCTTACGGCCGGCGGTCTTGCGCCGTGCCTTAGCTCATCGATCGGATTCCTGATCGACGAATACACGAAAAGGTCTCCGGAAACGGAGATGATAGGCTACATCAACGGGTACATGGGCCTCTTGAAGGGCGAGTCCATCCCCGTGACGCCGGAGGTGCGCAAGAACGCGCTCATCCTCACGCAGCACGGCGGCAGCCCGATCGGTAACAGCCGCGTGAAGCTCACGAACGTGAAGGACTGCGTGAAGCGCGGCCTCGTGAAGGAAGGCGAGGATCCGCTCAAGGTAGCGGCCGACCAGCTCGTTAAGGACGGAGTTGACGTGCTCCACACGATAGGCGGCGACGACACGAACACGACGGCGGCGGACCTCGCGGCGTACCTCGCGAAGAACAACTACAACCTCATCGTCGTGGGTCTCCCGAAGACGATCGACAACGACGTTTACCCGATCAGGCAGTCCCTCGGCGCCTACACGGCGGCGGAGGAGGGCGCGAAGTTCTTCACCAACGTCGTGAAGGAGAACAGCGCGAACCCGCGTTCACTCATCATCCACGAGGTCATGGGCCGCAACTGCGGGTGGCTGACAGCGTTCACCGCGATCTACTACAACCGTTCGCTCAAGCGCAGGATCAAGTTCCTGCCCGAGTTCGGCCTCACGCGCGAGCGCCAGCAGGTGCACGCGGTGTACGTGCCGGAATCTAAGATCAACTTCCAGTTCGAGACCGAGCGTCTGCGCAAGGTCATGGACAAGTACGGCTGCGTGAACATCTTCGTGAGCGAGGGCGCATGCGTCAAGGAGATCATCAAGGAGATGCAGAAGCGCGGCGAAGAGGTGCCGCTTGATGCATTCGGGCATCCGCGCCTCGACAAGGTGAACGTGGGCCAGTGGTTTGCCAAGCGGTTCGGCGAGGCGCTGGGCGCGGAGAAGACGCAGGTGTTCAAGAGCGGCTATTTCGCCCGTTCCGCCGCGCCGTGCAGGAAGGACCTAGAGCTTATACAGGCCTGTGCCGTCAAGGCGGTTGACTGCGCCCTTGCGGGCATCGGCGGCGTGGTGGGCAAGGACGAGGACCACCACAACGAACTCCGCGCATGCGAGTTCGAGCGCATCAAGGGCGGCAAGCCGTTCAACGTGCGCAACTCGCGCTTCCGCAAGTTGCTGGCCTCGGTCGGCCAGCCCCGTCCGCGCAAGACGCGCGTCGTGAAAAAGTGATTTGAAGGAAACGTCTGAAAATGTCAGAAGAAGAGATTTCTGAAACGTCCGGTAAAGCCATGACGCGCGGCGTCGTGGTGGAGTTCGACTTCGCGGTGGTGGATGGCGCGCAGTTGCTGTTCGACACCGCCAAGAAGGTGCTTGAGGCCAAGGGCGTGGACCTTACGGTGAAGCTTGAAGCCATGCACCTCACTGGCGGCAACTACCATGGCGGCCTCGCCGAGCTTTTCGGCGTCCTCGGCAAGAAGTGCGACGCGGCCGCGACGGCCCGCGACCTGGGCGATGCGTTTGCGAATGCGCTCACGGCCAAGGCCGCCGAGGCGGTGACTCCCGGCTTCAAGGCGTTCGTCAAGGCACTGACCGCCAAGGGCGTCAAGGTCGTAATCGCGACGCGCGCTGACATCGAGGCCGTCAAGCCCGTGTTCGCGGAGTTCGACCCCGAAAAGGTAGTGTTCTACTCGGAGCCGTCGATGACGTATGGCAACTGCAAGTGGGACGCATGGCGCCGCGCATACAGCCAGAACGGGCTGGTCGATGTGCTTACGGTCGCCGTCTCCGGCAGCGGGGCCGGCGTCAAGGCCGCGCTCGTCGCGGGAATGGGCGTTGTCGCCGTGGTCCACGACCACGTCGCGTACCAGGATTTCGGCGGTGCCGATTTCGTGGCGGAAACCGTTGACGCGAAGCTTGCGGACGAAGTGCTGCGCATGTTGCACGTATGACCATGACCGGCATAGAGCGCCTTCATTCCATCATGGCCCGTCTCCGCGATCCGGAGACGGGTTGTCCATGGGACCGCGTACAGACCCTCGAGTCGCTCAAGCCGTGCGTGCTTGAGGAGACTTACGAGCTGCTTTCCGCTATGGATAGGCCGGAAGACCGCGCGAACTACGTGGAGGAGCTCGGCGACGTGCTGCTACAGATTATGTTCCAGTGCGTCATGGCCGAGCAGGAGGGGAAGTTTTCGTTCGACGACGTGGCCAACGCGATTTCGGACAAGCTCGTCCGCCGCCATCCGCACGTGTTCGGCGACGTCGTTGCGAAAGACCCCGCGACCGTCCTGAAGAACTGGGAGCAGATCAAGCAGCAGGAGCACAAGAAGGAAACCCGGCACTCCGCGCTGGACGGAGTCCCCTCGGCGTTGCCCGCGCTTCTCAAGGCGCAGCGAACGTCCGAGAAGGCCGCGCGCGTTGGTTTCGACTGGAAGGACTCCTCCGGCGTGGTCGAAAAGATCGAGGAGGAGCTTGGCGAACTTCGCGAGGCCGTTGCGGAGCGCAAGAGCGAGAACCCGGCTGACTCCGACCACGTGAAGGAGGAGCTTGGCGACCTGCTCTTCGCAGTAACCAACTACGCACGCCACTTGAAGGTGGACGCCGAAAGCGCGCTTGAGGGCACTACGGCGAAATTCGCGCGGCGTTTCCGCGCTGTCGAGGCCGGAGCGAAGGCGCAGGGGCGCGATCTCAAGACGATGACCCTTGCCGAAATGGACGCGCTATGGGACGCGGCGAAGAGTGAAGAGCGTTGAAGTAATAGAGCCTCATGGGTTTTGCATGGGCGTCGAACGTGCGCTCTTGATGGCGGCCGAATTGCGGCCGCCAGTTTTCTGTCTCCACGAACTGGTGCATAACGAGCAGGTAGTGGACGGCTTGCGCAAAAGGGGTATGGCGTTTGTGGAATCGCTAGCCGAAGTCCCAAATGGATCGACGGTTCTTTTCAGTGCGCACGGCGTGGCGCCGGCGGTGCGCGAAGAGGCCGCCAAACGCGGCCTGCGGGTGGTTGACGCGACGTGTCCGTTCGTCGAGCGCGTCCACCGCGCCGCACGTGCATTTGCCGCGCGAGGCGTGCCGGTGGTGGTCGTCGGGCGCGCCGACCACGCCGAGGTACGAGGCATCGTCGGCGAACTTGGCGATTTCCGCGTGGTGGCGTCGTCCGGCGAAGTGGCGGATTTGCCATATCGAACTGACGCGCCGCTCGGTGTCCTGTGCCAGACGACCATGTCGTCAGGCGCGGTACATGCCGTGCTGGATGCCCTGTGCGTCCGCTATCCGCACCTTGAAACGCCGGCGGCTGCCGATGTATGCACGGCTACGCGCGACCGCCAGCGGGCAGTGGAGGATTTCGTCCGCGGCGGCGGCGACGGAGTGTTGGTGCTTGGCAGCGCGGGCAGCTCGAACACGAACCGGCTTGTTGACGTGGCCCGTGCGGCGGGCGCAGGGTTCACGGCCCGCGCCGGGTCGATGGAGGAAGTGCATGCGCTTGATTTCTCCGGCGTGGTGCGGCTTGGCGTGACAGCCGGGGCCTCCACTCCTGAGGAGTTTCTGCGGCACGTCGCCGAAGAATTGCGAGTTTAGTTACGTTTACGCTTCCACATCGGGCAGATTCATGGTATTATATCACTTCGTTCCCAATAGGAGTCTAAGATGAAAAGTACGTTCCATGTGTGTCTTGCGGCGTTTGTCGCCGTGTGCGCCGCAGGTTGCGGCGACGATTCAGCGTCCGTTCCCGCGAAGACGGACGTCCCTCCCGTAGTTGAGGAGGAGAGTTTCGATTCGATCGTCCAGCGTGGCGTCGCCGCAGTTGCCCAGAAGGACTCCGCGTCCGCCGCATCCGCCGCCGAAGCCGCGTTGGAGCGCGACCCCGATTCGGCAGAGGCCCGGCTTCTTGCTGGCCAGGCGGCCTTCATTGCGGAGGATTACGACCGTGCAAGTTCCGAATTCGGCGCCGTGGCAAAGGAAAAGTCACTGCCGAAAGACGTACGGGCAAAGGGCTTTGTCGGATTGGGCCTCGTCGAATACGCGCGGCATAACGTGGACGTGGCGCGCATACTGTTCCTGCGCGCCCAGTTGCATGATCCGAGGAACGCCTCCGCGTCGTACCATCTCGGATTGATCTATCGTGACACCTACCACTTTTACGAGGCCGCGCTGCTGCAGTTCCAGATGTTCGCAAAGCTTTCCAGCCCCACAGAACCGCGCACCCAGACCGTAGGGCGCAAGATCATACCCGAGCTCCGCGACCAGATAAACCGCATTTCAGTTGAACGCCCCGGCGCGAGCGCGCGCAATCCAGGCCATGCAGCCAAATTGATAGAGGAGGCGCAGGCGCTGGAGGGAAAGTCGCGCCTCACGATGGCGAAGAACAAATACGCTGAGGCCATGAGCGCCGACCCGTTTTCATATCCCGCCTCGCTCGGATACGCCAAGCTGCTGAAACGCCTTGGCAAGACGGCCGGGGACGTTGACAAGGCGCTCTCCGCGTATCGCGCCGCGATAGACCAGCGTCCGGAAGTCCAGAAAAACTACCTTGAGGCAGCCCAGCTCGCCTACGTGAACAAGCGCTGGGCAACGGCTGTGCAGATCATGGACCGCGCGGTGGCGCACGATGCCAGAAACAGGGATTCGTTTGACGTGCTGATAGGCGCCCTCATCAAGGCCGGCAACGGAAAGCTGGCGAAGTCCTGGAGCGACTATCGCGCCGAACTCGGCAGGTAATGCAGCTTACTCCCATCGACATGGTGCTGCTCGGCGCCGTGGCCCTGCTTGCCGGAATCGGACTTTTCAGGGGGCTTTCCGGCGAACTCGCCTCGCTTGCCGGTTTCGCCGCTGCAACGGCCGTTGGGTTCTTCGCCTACGGTTTCGCGCATCTGGCAGCTTGTTCGTTCGGCTTCAATGGCGGCGACATGTTGGAACTCGTTGCCGCCGGCGTCATAGACTTTGTCTTGGTGCTGTTGGCGTTCGGCATTGTGCGCTGGATCGTAAACAAGTTCGTGTCCTGTCTCGTGCCACAGCCGACCAATGCCCTTCTGGGCGCGGCGAGCGGGGCTGTAAAGGGATGCCTGCTGCTTGTTTTGCTGACGGGCTTCGGCTTCATGGCTCCAGGTTCGTATTCCACTGGCTTCTTCGCCGGGCGGTCGTCGATCATCCACGCAATCGCGTCCTTCGCTGATTCGTATTTCGGGGACGGCACATGAGCGATCGGCTGGATGCCGAGCTGATGGCAATGTCCGCGAAGGGCGACGATTCCGCCTTCGCCGAGATAGTTTCGCGCTATCAGGACGTTCTTTTGAACTTTTTCATGCGCAAAGGCGTTTCATTCGCTGACGGACAGGATCTCGCCCAGCGCACCATGCTTCGCCTGTGGCGGTATCGGCACCGGTACGCGCCAACGGCAAAGTTCACGACGTTCCTGTTCCTCCTCGCGGGACAGGTCGCAATCGACTTCATCCGTGCCGAGGGTCGGCGTAACGGCCTTCAGGAGGATCTGGAGCGCGAAGCGGAGACGGAGGCGACCGCAGGCACGATGCATTCCTCCGGGGAAACTTCGGTGGTGTGCCGTCCGGCCGAGCCGGACGACGGGCAGGGCGAGAGAGTCCGCCGCGCCGTGGCGTCCCTGCCGCCCGGTCTGCGGGACGTCGTGGAGCTGGGAGTGTTTCAGGACCTCCCATACGCGGAAGTCTCGAAGATACTGGGCATCCCGGTGGGAACCGTCAAGTCGCGGATGTTCAACGCATTGAAGAAACTGAAGGAGCTGATGAATGAATGCTGAACTGCTGAAGGACCTTGAAGAGTCCGGGGACGGCTTGTTGCCGTTCGCGGAGGCGCTGCGGCGCGCTCCGCAGGCGCGTGTTTCGCCCGCTTTCGCGGACCGCGTGATGGCGCGTGTCAGGATGCGGATGCTGTTTGCTCGCTGGCTTCGGCCCATGCCGATGGCGGCGGCGGCATCGATTGCGGCGTTGTTTGCCATTGCGGCTTTGGTGGATCGGCCCACGTCGCTGGAAACGCGCCTTGTCGAGTGCCAGCGCGAGGACGGGTCTTTTTCCGGTTCGTCGGCCGCGAGGTACGTTCAGGCCTTCGCCGTCAGCGCCCTTGCGTGCGCGGAACATCCTGACTTCATCGCGCTCGGTCATGCGGTTGACGCTCTTCTGCGCTCGCAGAACGCAGACGGCGGATGGGGCGGCGGCGGACTCAGTGCGCGGAACGTGGCCGCGCTCGCGGCGGCCTCCTCCGTTGGCGTGGCGAATGCGAAGGCGGCATACCGGCGCGGACTCCGCTACCTGCGCATGAACGGAATCGCGGAGTTGTCCGCCGACGAGCTCTCACACGAGGCGAAGGACGCCCTTGCGAAGTTGGGCGCTTCGTGCGACAACGGCCTCGTGTTCAGCGTACGCGGGGCAAGTCGGCTTTAAGGGATGCGGGCCCTCTTCACAGCCGCAGTCATGGCGGCGACGTGCCTGTGTGCGGATGCGTCGGCGCATCCAAAGCTGCTTGCTTTCGGGAGCAGCGATTCCTGCGCATGGTGCGAGTTGATGGAAGGCCGCGTATTCTCCAGCGACGCGTGGCGCATGTGGGCGGCTACGAACGTGATGGTGGAGGCCGTGGACCTTCCTCGCGGCGAAGGGAGGATTACCCGGGAGGAACGAACGAGGAACGCGGCTCTTGCCGACCGTTACGACGTGGAAGGGCTGCCAACTTTCGTGCTTGTGGCGGCGGATGGAAGAACGGAACTAGGCCGTATCAAGGTTCCGGACTCCTCGCGTGGACTTGGCCGCGACATTACAGCCGAGGCGTTCATTGCCGCATTGCGGCAGGTGATGCAAAACACCCCGTTGCCGTACGCAAGGCCGTCGCTGTGGCGCACTTATCGCTTCATCCCGGTTGTGTTTCTTCTCGTCGTGGCCGCGATGCTGCTTACGGACAAGTCGAAATTGCCGCTTGCGCTGCGCGGCCTTGGGAAAATACTTGGAACGCGCATGTCCGCAGCAGCAACTTCCGCCGCCTCCGTGCCGCCGTGGAAGCGTATGCTTGCATTCGCTCTGATTGTGCTTGCGTTTCTTCTTGCGGTGCTGTAGCTACGCAAGCTCCCTGTATAGCTCGATTGTTGACGCGCACATCTTCGCCACGGAGTAGTTCTTGCGCACGGACTCCACCGCCGCTGTGCGGATTGCATCGAGTTTTTCCGGTGGCGTATCGAGAATCTCGTCGAGTTTGGCGGCGAGCGCGTCCGCGTCGCCGGGCGGTACGAGGAAGCCTGTCTTGCCGTCGTCAATCGTCTCGCATGCGCCGCCGTGCGCCGTCGCGACGACGATCTTCCCCATCGCCTGCGCTTCGGGAATCGTGCGGCCGAAAGCCTCTGGCTGTGCGGACGACGCATTCACGACGATGTCGCTGAGCGCATATACCGTGTGGATTTCCTGCGTGTGGTCTCGGAAGACGACTTCGGTGTTGTCTGCAAGCTGGCTTGCCATCTCGCGGAGGTGGTCCGAGTATTCCACGCGGCCCTGGTCAGAGCCGAGGAACAGCACGCCCACGCGTTTGTGCTTCATTTGCATGAGGGCCTCAAGAAGCACCTCTTGTCCCTTCCAGTAGGTGAGGCGGCCTGGCATCAGGATCACGGGAATGTCCGGCGAGAAGCGGTATTGGCGGGTCTTCTTCGCCTGCGCCGCGTCGGCTGGTACGGCGTCGGGGCGGAAGAAGTCGGTGTCCGCGCCGCGCGGGATGCATACGAGCCGCGTCGGATCCGGGTGGTACGTCTCAAGGACGTGCCTCTTTACGTACTCCGAAACGCAGATCGTCTTGAGTCCCTTGAGCATCACGCGGTTGTACGGGACCTTGAAGATGGCGGGTTTCGTGCCGTAAACGCCGTGGAAGGTTGCGATCCACGGAACGCCGCACTTCTTCGACGCCCAGTGGACGCTCCACGCCGGCGCGCGCGAGCGAACGTGCATGAGGGTTACGCCCTCCTTGCACACGAGATCCGCGAGGCGCGATGCGTTTGCGCGCATGGTGAAGGGGTTCTTGCTCATTAGGGGCAGTTTGAAATGGGGGATGCCCATAGCCTTCAGCCCCTCGACCATTGGTCCGCCCTGAGACGCGACGGCGTTGGGGATACCTGCCTCCTTGAGCGCGTGGGCCATTTCAAGGGTTCCTCGTTCCACGCCGCCCATCTGGAGCGAAGGAAGTACCTGAAGTATCTTCATTTTTTCGGCCAGAACACGTCCGTGAACTTGGAGGGAATGCCCACCTCGTTCCTCTCGAAGCATTCGGCGAGTATCTTCCAGCCGAGGTCGAGCGCGTCGATGAGGTCGATGTTCACGGAAAGATCCATCATTTCCTTCTCGAACATCGCGCCGTACTTGAGGAGCTTCTGGTCCCACGCGCTCATCTTGAAGCCCATGGACTGCTTTTCCACCGCTTCCTTGTACTGCGCGTAGAGCTTGATCATGGCGTCCATGATCGTGCGGTGGTCGTAGCGCGTGGTGTTGGCCTTGCGGTACGCCTCCCTGTCCGAAAGCGACGCGTCGATTTTCTCGCCGTTCGCGAAAAGCTGTTCCTGAAGCGTTGAGCGCGACGAGCCCTTGTTCACCTGCTGCTTGAGGCGCGAGAGCGATCCGAACGGCTCGATGCGCCCGTTGCGCAGGTAGAACTGGCCTTCGGTGATGTAGCCGGTGTTGTCGGGCACGGGGTGGGTCACGTCGTCGCCAGGCATCGTGGTGACGGCGAGGATCGTGATGGAGCCCGCGCCGTCGAAATCGACCGCCTTCTCGTAGCGGGCGGCGAGCTGTGAGTAGAGGTCGCCGGGGTAGCCGCGGTTGGAGGGAATCTGCTCCATCGTGATGGCGATCTCCTTCATCGAGTCGGCGAACGAGGTCATGTCGGTGAGCAGCACGAGCACGTCCTTGCCCCTGAGCGCGAACTGCTCGGCGACGGCGAGGGATACGTCCGGCACGAGCACGCACTCCACCGTTGGGTCGGCCGCGGTGTGTATGAACATCACGGTGCGCGAAAGGGCGCCGGACTTGTCGAGCGTGTCGCGGAACTTCAGGTATGCGTCGTACTTGAGGCCCATGCCGCCGAGCACGATTACGTCCGAGGATGCCTGCATCGCGATTCGGGATAGCAGCTCATTGTACGGCTCGCCCGCGCGCGCGAAGATCGGGAGCTTCTGCGAGACGACGAGCGAGTTGAAGAGGTCGATCATCGGGATGTTCGTGCGGACCATGCGGTTCGGCATGATGCGCTTCGAGGGATTGACTGACGGCTGGCCGATCGGCACCTTGTTGTCCGATAGCGCCGGACCTCCGTCGCGCGGCTTGCCCGTACCCGTGAACGCACGTCCGAGAAGGGCGTCGCCGAAGGGTATCTTCATGGTCTCGCCGAGGAAACGGACGCGGGCGGACGTATCCACGCCGCGTGCGCCGGCGAAAATCTGCAGCGTCACGTTCGGCCCGTCCAGTTTGATCACCTGGGCGAGGGACGTGCCCGCGCGGGACTCGATCTCGGCAATCTCGTTGTACTTCACGCCCTCGGCGCGAAGGGTTGCGACAGACCCCGAAAGGGCGTCGATCTTGTGATATACCTTGTTGTTGAACATTCTAATTCTCCCGAAATGACGTGCATATTATATCCTTTTCCCGTTCGTAAATCAATCCAGAATTGCACCTGCGGCCATTCGCTCAAAAAGCCGTTGCCGTCACTGCCGGTAATATGGTAAACTTGACGCCGTGGAAAAACACTACAGCAACGCAAAGACGGTGGCGCGGGCGAGGATTTCAGTCTTCGCCGTCGCGGTTGCGTTCCTGTGCTGTGCGTTCGCGGGCCCTGACCTTGCAAACCCCGCGCTGAACCCGGTCACGTTCCTTCCCGCGCCGCAGCATCCGCCGGTGACGCTGGTGAAGGACGGTGCGCCGCAGTTCGTGGTGGCGTGGGACCGCGAGGCGGAGAAGTCTGCGCCGCCTGGTCTCGTCAACCGGCCGATACGCGAGGCCGTGCGAACGCTTCGCCGGGAAATCGGCTTCTGCACGGGGCAAGACGTCAAGGTGGTGGATGTCTCTCGCCTCGAATCCGCAGCGGGATGCGCCGTGATTCTCGTCGGACGCAGCGTGCGCACCGACGCCCTTGGCATTGATCCCGCGAAACTGACGCCGGAGGGT
>Ga0310694_10003828_pt1 | contig 14696 bp, 10 predicted proteins | sample 174DNAGHGhighgp2_FD_203884 | JGI IMG/M metagenome (GOLD analysis project Ga0310694, IMG submission 203884) | Sheep rumen microbial communities from Palmerston North, Manawatu-Wanganui, New Zealand - 1742 DNA GHGhigh gp2 (v2) (version 2) | ecosystem: Host-associated > Mammals > Digestive system... | reverse complement strand
TGCAGTTAATGATATTGATGATATTTTAGGAGTATAATAAAAAATGAGTGAACCAAAAAGTTCACTCATTTAAATTATTAGTAAGAACGTTATAACAATTTGTATAAAATGCAATAGTTGGTCTTGTATTAGATTTAGTCTCAATTGGTTAGCCTTTGCATCATCAACGATATAATGAACTATAGTATTTACTACCACGCACCCAAATAATAACCATCCATTTACATTTAAAAGGAAAATTACCGGGAGCATTATGGCTATAGACCATTCTAATGAATGTTCGAAAAGTGCCATTTTATAGTCATTTTTGTACTTATCGTAATTTAATCCATCATCATTACAAGCCTTTACCCACCAAGATTTTTGCTTTAGATATGTGAATTTGTCTTGAAGCACAAAATCATCAATAATGTGGCAAAAAAACATCAATAGCAGTATTTTTATCATAATTCATTCAGTATTTATGCAAATATACAAAAAAATATGCTAAAAAAAAAAACGATTCAATGTTTTTTTAACATAAAGTATGACAATAATATATCAGTTGGCGCAAAACATTCTATAATCAACTGATATTTATAAAGAAAATACGTATTTATTATGAATAAAAGACTTATAAGACTTACAGAATCAGACCTTCACAGAATCGTAAAGGAGTCTGTAATCAAGATATTGAGAGAGACACATAACGAATGGGACGAATTAGCAGATATAAGGTGGCGTAATCGTGATTACCGTAACAACAGTGATGAAGCACAAAGGGTAGGTAAAGTAAGAGGTGATGCCCTTGCAAATTGGCACAAGTTGGTTAAAGACTCTGATAGTAAAGTGCAAGAAGAAGGTTACACAAGTAATGTTAGTTATACAGACGCAAACAAACCATCTAACAGGCCACAAATTGGCACACTTGATTATTATAGACGTAATGATAGAATGCAAGTTGGCCAGCAACCTATGTATAATAACCCTAACAATTGGGATAATACAGAAGGGTGGTATAGCGAAAGAAGTCAAAACAGAAGGGATAGTCAGCCGTTTAATGCTAATATGTTCCCTCGTTCCGCTAACCCAATGTCGAATATGGCTGTTGAGGAATAAGTAAACTATAGTAGTATAAGGATAACTCAAATGGGTTATCCTTTTCTTATACACTTTTCCTATGCATATTTATACTAAAATAAGGAACTACTGCCAACGGGCATATAGTTCCTTATTTTATTTTTGCGTCAACTGCTATATTATTACCAAAATTTTTATAAAAAAACAAATAAAAAATAAAAAAATATATATTTATTATCAAATAATTAATTATTAAATAATAAAAAAGACATGTCAGATTTACTTTTGAAAATGCCGCTCAATTATGAGCCGCTAAGAAAAAATAGATGGCTTTTCAGATTCCCAGCTGACTTAGGTATACAAGAGTGGTGGCTATCAAGTGCTTCACGTCCATCTATTACACAGGATGAGACACAGATTCCATTCTTAAACACATCAACCTTCGTTGTTGGCCGTTATACTTGGGATACTATCCAGGTAACGCTTCGTGACCCAATTGGCCCTTCTGCTTCACAGGCAGTTATGGAGTGGGTACGTTTGCATTCAGAGTCTGTTACTGGTCGTCAGGGATATGCAGCAGGTTACAAACGTGATGTTGAACTTGAAATGCTTGACCCAACAGGAGTTGTTGTATCTAAGTGGATATTGAAAAACACCATGTTGACAACTGTTAACTTCGGTGATTTGGATTATCAATCATCAGACCTTGCAACAATTCAGATGACACTTCGTTTTGACTATGCAATTCTTGCTTACTAATCTGAATTACAGCTATTTAAGAAAAAAGGAATAAGTGTAGCCTTATTCCTTTATTTTTTTATATTATGTTTTATTTTTTAAAAAAATGTTATTATGGATAATAAAGAAATGTTATACGAGTTGTCTTTAAAATACAACACATTAAAGATGTATGAAAATACACTTGACCAGATGAGGAAAAATGGTGTTAGTAGTGAGGAATCAATTGCAAGAATAGAACAAGAGAAACAAGCAGTTGAAAGTGAACTCATTGAGTTACTAAACCCTAAAACAGAGGTTGTTGAATCTGGTAAGAAATCTCCGTCAATAGGTGAAGGTAATAAGTTTATACAAGCACAAAAGAAAAAAGCAGAGTATAAAAGGCTTTACGACATTAGAAAGAACTTTTTCGCAGACATTAAGCCTCTTGGCGATAATAAAGACCAAGTAGTTTACAGAAAAGCAGAAATTCCTGAAGATAAAAAGCCAACTTTTGCTGATGTTCAGGACAAGATTTCAAATTCTCAGTGGATAAGTCATTCAAATTTCATTTTTGAATTCCCTAAGAATGAGATTAACATTGATTCTTGGAGAGTATCAGGATTCTTCTATCGTAAAAAGGAATATGGCCACGTATGCTCTTCTCAGAAATGCACCGGAACAAGTGGAGAGTTGTTTGTATCAGTAAATGACTTTGCTGATAAGAATGAAGATGGAACATATAATATTTTAGCAAAAACAATTCTAAAATTGGATGCAGCAGGAAAAGCACACGTTGTAGGTAATTTGTATGCAAAAATTATTAGTAACGATGGTGAAGAACTTTATACTTTCTGTTTCGAAAATTGCAGATTTATTTGTTCTGATAGTGATGGCTTCAGTTATGAAACAACTGGTTTAAGAAGAGTAAATCTTACTTTTGAATATGATGAGCTTCACGTTTTAGCACCAAATGAGAAACTTGCGCCAAAAGAACTAAGATAAATGAGACAGCCAATTAAAAAAGGCAAAACTATAAATGGCAAAAAGCCTAAGACAAAAAAAAGACTTATTAAACCAAATGGTAAATTAGAAAGAATACACCCTAAGTTTGGAACATCAAAATTGGAGCAAGATTTTGCTGAACAATTTTTGGAAACTCTGGGCGTTGAGTATGTTTGGCAGTTTGAAGCCAAAGATATTGGAAGATTTTATGACTTTTATTTACCAAAACATAACCTTATAATTGAGGTTGATGGCTCTTATTATCACAGTGACCCAAGAGTTGTTGATGAGAATAAGTTAAGTCCCATGCAGAAGAAAAATAAGCGTGTTGACGAACATAAAGACGAATGGGCTTTAATGCATGGAATACCAATTATGCGAATATGGGAGTATGATATAAGAAATAACCCTTCTGGAGTAATGAAAGAACTAAAAAATAGGTTGTATATGGAGGGAAATACACAAACCAAAATAAACAACAAAAACAAAAGACATAAAAATATAATAAAATTATGAATGTTACGATATATGTAAAATTAGAAGGCTTTGATGATGGCGATTTCGATATGAGGAACGATTATTATAAGTCTGATGATGAGTTTTTTGATGCTATGGATAGGGAAAATAAAAAATACTCTAACTTAGCATATGAGGCTGTTTCCGGTTTGGGCGGATTGGCAAACAATAAAACAGCAAAGTTCAATATTTCAAAAAATTCTTCAAAAAATGCAAAAGAAAATAATTATAAATCAGAAGCATTGCTATTGGATGAAAACGGCAATAGCGAAACTGTAGATAATCTTATTGCAAATGCATTATCTCAAGACGTAGTTGTTAATATTATAAAGTTCAATCGTGATTCAATGGATGAAGAGTTTGAAGAAGATTATAACTTCTGGGTAGACGAACACGAAAAACTTAATGAATATAAAGACAAACTTGGTGATGATAAAATTTGGGAGAACGAACCAACAAGAACGTTCTACATAGAGTTTTTGAATAAAGCAAATGAAACAAAATATGTAAGATTTGAAAATTGTAAAATCTTAGATAAAGGTGATGATGACGAATATGCCATCTTATCAGAAAAAATAAGTTTAATAGAAAATATATAGTTATGCCAAAGAGAAAGTTAACACCAGAACAAGAAAAAGAAATTAAATTGTTACAAGCAAGCAATGAAATGTATGAACGTGCCAAAGAGGAAACAGCATTAAGAGGCACAAAACAGTCAGTTAAAAGAATTGAAATTGCTCAAGAAGAGGTTCAACAGAAAATTCAGAGCATTATGGCAGGAGGTATTGAGAAAATTGAAATCCCAAAAGAGGAAATTAAGCCTGTTATAATAGAGCATAAACCAATTATTGAGACTGAGGAATCTGTTAATAATCTTGACAATTTTAATGATGTTTTCGCTAAGAAAGACACACCTTATAACAATGGCTCAATTTTCGATATTCTTGAAAATCATAAGAAGGAAGAGGAAAATAAAATTAAGAAACATAAGAGAAGTGGTACTGCCACAAACATTGAACAAGAGGAAGGTATTAAATATGGTGAGGAAATTGTAAATCCAACAAACACCACATTTAATAATGCTGATTCTAACGCTCAGTATGATGTTATCTCTTTACCAAGCAACGGTGAGTGCTATAAGAATAAGATTGGTAGAGTTCCAGTATCTTATTTGACTGCATATGATGAGAATATTATCACATCGCCAAACCTTTATAGGGATGGACTTGTTATTGACTATCTACTTAAAAATAAGATAGTTAACAAGGATATTAACGTAGAGGAATTGATTAGCGGTGACGTTGACGCAATTGTATTGTTCTTGAGAGCAACAAGTTATGGAGTTGATTTCCCTGTTGCTGTTACAGACCCGGAAACAGGAGAAAATATTGAAACGACAATCGACCTTACAACAATTAAGTCAAAGGACTTTAAGTTGAAAGGTGATGAAAATGGACATTTTTCATACACATTGCCTCATTCTGGAGTAGAAGTTAAGTTTAAATACTTGACAAGAAAGGAAGAGAATGATTTGAGATTGCTTTCTAGAATTGAAGGTGAGGGAATGATTTCACTCGACTTGAATGATGCAAATAAGACAATTAGTGGTTTATTGAAACTTGATTCAATTCTTGAACCAAAAGAGAAGTCATATATTTTCGAAGCGACAAGAAAGATTGATGAGTGGGTTAAGAAAATAGAAAAGGAAAACGATAATAAGTATAACAAGTCAATTACCAATAGAATGGAAATGCAGATTGTTGCAATCAATGGTAATTATGATAAGGAATATGTAAGAAAGGCAATTTATAATATGCCTGCTAATGATTCGCTTGCATTAAGAAGATATATTCTTGATAACGAACCAGGACTTGATTTTGAAGTTGAAATACAAAGACCTGAGAGCCTTGGAGGTGGCTCATTTAAGACCTTTCTTGAATGGAACGATACTGTTTTCTTCAATATCGCCTGAATACGAGAGACTTCTTAAGGAAGAATTATTTGGCTGCTTTAAGTATATAAAAATACCTTTTGATGAGTTATTAAAAATGCCAATAAGAGATAGAAAATTTTATATTATGAAGCATAATGAATCAGCTGATGCTGAAAGGAGAGAATACGAAGATATGCAAAAGGGTAGTTCCACAAAAACAGAGGCTATTGATGCATATACTGATATTGACCAGCAAAATCTTAAGAATGCTATGAATAGATAATGGGAACTTTAAAAAGAGTTCCCATTTTTATTTAAAAAAATAATGTATTTAGTATTTATAAGTAATTAAATAAGTATTAAAAGTTTTATTAATAATATATGCCTAGTACAAATCCTATAGGTAAAGCTGTTGGGCTTTTTAACACATATGGAAGAGCCGCAAAAGCAGCAATTGACGTTACAGTTGAACTTGCTAAACAGGTAGACCAGACAGCGAAGAAGATTATTACCGCTGCTGATGCTATTGGTGGAAGATGGGTTCGTGTTAACGATATAGCGTTTAAGACAGCCAGAACTATGGCCATGAGCCGTGAAGAGGCTGTTAAGTACAATGACGCTCTGTTTAAATCAACACGTGCTATTGCTTCCCAGTTTGGTATTACCTATAGGGAAATAGACAATTTCCAAAAATCTTATGCTGAAGCCATTGGTAGAAATGTTGTATTAACAATACAACAGAAGGAACAAATGGCGGCTTTGTCAAAAATTACTGATGCTGCAACTGCTGCAAGACTTGTTGATGAGTTTGATAAAGTTGGTGTAGGCATTACAAGAGCAACAGCATATACTGGAAGGCTTCAAGAAAGAGCTAAAGCGTTAGGAGTTAGCCCTGCAAAGGCAACAAAAACGATGGCTGATAACATCAAACTTGCAGCTTCTTATTCATTCAGAAATGGTGTTAACGACATTGAAAAGATGGCAATGAGAGCCACCTCAATGAGAATGGATATGAACGCCATCATGAGTGCTACTGAAAAGTTCGCTAACATTGAAGATGCTATCGGTACATCTGCTAACATTCAAATGCTTGGAGGTAGTTTTGCTAGAGAGTTTAGTAACCCAATGGGTGTTATGTATGAATCTATGGCAGACCCTAAAGCATTCCAGGAGAGAATTCTTAGAACTGTTCAAGGAAAAGGTAGATATGACGCAAAAACAGGAGCAGTAACATTTGACCCTGTTACAATGCGTATGATGCGTGAACTTGCTAAGAACCTTGGTATGACTGTTGACCAAATCACAAACCCTGCAATGGCAGAAGTCCAAAACCAAAAGGTTAAAGAAGAGTTGCAGTCAGCAGGAAAATGGAACAATTGGTCTAAAGAACAGCAGATAGCAATCCAGAATCTTTCTAGAACAAATGTTAATGAGGAAACAGGAAAGCATTTTGTAACATATCTTGATGAAAACGGTAATGTTGTTGAAAGAAACATTGAGGACTTAACAAAAGAGGAACTTAAGATTGCACAAGATAGGCAAATGTCTGAGGAAAACATGTTCAGTGATGTTCAAGAAATTAAAGACATTCTTAAGAGAACTCTAGACCGTGCAAGAGATACAACATCTGTTAAGGAAAAAGAAAGAGGCTTAATGGATTTATGGGATAGTGGTATTGTTGGAGGTTTACAAAACCTTTATATGCCATTCGTATCAGGTATATATAACAAAGTAGGAAATTGGCTTGGCGGATTATTTGGAGGCGGCAAGTACGCACAAGGTGGTGTTGTTAAACCTATAGCACACGCTAATTTTGGCACTATTGTTCCTGGAGATTCATATATGGGAGACCATACTCCAGTCATGGCAAATGGCGGCGAAATGATTCTCAACCCTATGCAGCAAAAAAGTATGTTCAATCTTATTAGCACATTAGCACTAACTGGTGGAGCAAGTAAGGTTGGAAGCATGATGGGAGTTAAAGGATTGGGGACAACAACACTTATGGCTTCTGCTCTTGGCGGAGGCGACCCAAGCATTAAGAATTTTGTTGAGGCATATTTCTTGAAAAAATTCATCAAGAATATGATTCCTCTTAAAGAAAACATTGGAGAAATTAGTAATGTTACTGAAACCGCCACAAAATCTACAAGTTTATTTAAAGAAAATTGGAAAGAATTAACAAATACACTTCATAAAGATTGGAGTTCATTTACCAGAAGGATTTCAATCACAACAAAGAGGTACTTTACAACAGGAAAATTAGGTACTGTTACACGTGGTGTAGGTAATATAGCATCTGCTGTAGGCACAAAGACTGCACAATTTGGCTCTTATATCGGAAAGTACGCTAAATCTATTGGCGAAACTATTGGAAGATATACTATTAAACCTATTTCATCTGGCATTTCAAAAGGATGGGAAGGCCTTAAGAACTCAAAACTTGGTGTTGCAACACAAACAAAAATTGGTGATGCACAATTAAAGTTATTAAGGGCTAAATTAGGTTATAAAGATTTAGTAAAGCCTAAATTAAATGAATATTCTAAACTAGTTAGAAATTTATTTAATGACGGTAGTAAGGCTCAAGCATCAAAAATAGCAAGTAGATATGGTAAACTCGGTACTCCTGAAGTTGCAATGACAGGAAGAGTAACTGGAGTTAGTCAAGCAGCAGAAACAACAGCAAAAGCAGCAAGTAAGAGTGGAAAATTAATGTCAGGACTTAGCAAAGTTGGCAAGTCATTAGCGCCAGCAGCAAAATTCATATCTAAGAAATTACCTGTTATTGGTAATGTATTGGCAGTTGGAGGTGCTATAAGCAGTATGTCTTCTGCATCAAGCCAATATGACGCTAAGATTGATGAAATAGAAAGAAGCGGAATGTCTGATTTGGATAAGGCAAGAGCTAAAGACAGAGCAGCAAAAGAGAAAAACGCTTCATATGGTTCATCTATTGGAAGCGTTGCCGGTACTGCAATTGGCGGTGCTTTAGGTAGTGCATTAGGCCCACTTGGTACTATGGCAGGAATGTGGCTTGGAGAAAAGGCAGGTAGTTTCCTTGGTAAAGGCATAGGAAGTCTATTTGGTGGCGGAGAAGAAAAGAAAGTTAAGGAAGAAAGAGAAAAGTTATTTGCTGGTAAAGAAGGTATCGCATCAAATGAAGATGCAGTTAAGGTATTGACATCAATTGATAATAAGATGTCTATTATAACTGGTAAAGACTTTGGAGTTAAGGCTAAGTCATTGTCAAGCCCTTCATTGCCAAAAGTTTCAGTTAAAACAATTGGAACTGTAGCAGGAACAGCAATTGGCTCTATACTTGGCCCACTTGGTATGGTTGCTGGTGGGTTAGTTGGCTCTAAGATAAGTGATGGAGTTAAATCATTACCTATCAATGGTAATTTTATGAAGGTAAATCCTACTAAAGATTCTGACACAGGAGTTGGTAGACCTTCAAGTGTTGGTAAGACTGATATTAATTTAAATGTTAGCGGAACTATTAAACTTGAAGGGGGTGGTAAGTCAGTTGACTTTGATTTGGCCAAGCTTATTGATACTCCAGAGTTTAAGAGACAACTTGCTGACATTGTTACAAGAAGAATTAATGAAAGCAGTAACAGTGGTAAGAGAAATATGGAGTCAGAGAGAAATAATATGGCAAGCCAATATAATAAGTCAGGTAAATAAAATTTGTATTTAATTTTTTAATATAAAAAATATATTTTAAACACTATGGGTTTTTTAAACACAACAGCAAAAATTCTTGATACAACTGCTAGAGTATTAAACGAAGCCGCTTTTGGGGATATTAGAAATATCTTCAGAAATGGTGGTTTATACGATTTTAGAATGCGTCCTATTGGATTGTATCAGAAAAGTTATGGATATATGCTAGACCATATCTATAGAAATATAGGTAATGCAGAATATGTATATGATGGATATAGCACTCCTATTGGTGAGTTATGTAATCCATTCTATAATACTATTGTGCGTGTACCTTGGTTCTATCTAGATGACTATAAAAACAGTACTGCAAATTATTTGGAGTATATTAGAGCAACATATGGAGCAACTCTTAGTGTTGAAAATATTAACAACAGTGAAAATTTATTCCATTTAAGCGATGACGCTTCTGCTGTTGGATTTGTACCTGGTGAGTATGCTATTGATGCATTGGCAAATGATGCTGATTTAATGCCAAATGTTAATGAAACAGGTACTGACACATATATGGCTTTGTATAGTGGTTATTATAACAGAGAGACTCTTAGAAATGCACAAGTTGCTAACGACAATAGAATTAGATACCGTTTTGGAATTACATCTGAAATGGCCGGTAAATTAGGAATAAATACTGAAAACATAACAGTAAATAAAACATATAATGCTAAAGAGCAAGAAAAAGATACAGGTAGGTTTGTTGATGATGTTTTTAGCCCATTAATTGATTATGTCAGTCCATTGGAAAAATCAAACTATGGTCATTTAGTTGATTTGGGGTATTATACTGATTTTTATGAGTCTCTTACAGAAAAGTCTAAATCGTACTACGATATGAATGTTTTCAGCGGAAGAACATATTATCCTTCCATACGAAATTCTAGTGGGGAAGTTATAAAAGGCGGTGCTGAAAGGAATGTTGTAAAAGATAAAAATGGAAAAGTAATAGGGGGTGATGGAAACTGGATAAAAGGAGGCACTTATTTGTCAAGTTTAGGGATAACTACTGGCCATGATACATTAAAGAGGAAAATATATAATAGTAAATTAGAAGATGGCGTTGTATCTACTGCCATAAATGAACAGCAAATAAGATATATATTTGGAACTTTAGAAGAGCATTCAAATATCAGTGATATTAAAAATGGCGGAGTCTATGTTTACACAGAAAATGAATATGGCTCATCTACAGATATTACTTATGCTAGTTTTAATGCAGGAACAAGATTCAGTAGATACACATCTTATGGTTCAGGCTTAACTGCTAAAGATTTGTTATACAAAACAAATGAGAGTTTTAAAAACGGTAGTTATAAAACAATCATAGCAAGATTCCATACTAATTATGAAGAAACTGAAGTTACAGATACCACTCAGACAGCAGTTAGCCAAAAATATGGAATATCTCATGGTAGAAATCTTTTATCCAAAACTGAAACTGATTCAGAAGGATATAATAACCCATACTGTAGAGTTTGGACTTATCATCATCAATATCATAGGCTTAATGATGCTATAAGGCCATTACCTTATACTGCTCAAGAATTGGTTAATAATTATGGATTTAATCTTTTTACAGCAGACCATTCTTCACAGGGTTTTGAAAATGGCAGGGTAAGACTTGAAAAATACGGAACTATAAATAAAAACAATGGGCTTGTTAATATAACTCCTATTGATAATGGTGATGAAAGCAAAAAGGTTAGCATAAAAAACTGTATGTTTTCAATAGAAAATCTTGCTTGGAAAGATGCTTTTGGCACTGATGCAAAATCAAAAGAAATGTTTCAATCAAGAGGATTATCTCCAGAACAAAAGGGACCATTTGGAGGAAGAATAATGTGGTTTCCTCCATATGATTTAAAATTTAATGAAGATATTAGTGTAAATTGGTCAGAAACAAATTTCATCGGACGTGGAGAAGGAATATACACATATGCAAATACATCAAGAAGCGGACAACTTAGTTTTAAAATTTTAGTTGACCACCCTTCAATAATAAACTATTGGGAAAATAGGGGAAAAAGTGTTAGCAATTCAGTAGATGATGTTGACGACCCTGAACAAGAGTTATTGAGGTTTTTTGCTGGGTGTGATATGCTTTCAGGAAAGCCATCTACTATTCCTGAAACTGAAGCAGCAATACAAGATGAAGCTATACCTTCTCCTGATACAAATGAAATAAGATTTTTTACATTTTTTCCAACAAATTATAGCGGTAAAGACGATGGTGGTGACTTTGCAACAAAATACTTAACAAATGGTTTTGGGGCAGGTAAAGTAAAGAATTCAAGTGGCAGCATTGTTGATTATAAAGTACCTTATTCAAGACCTGATGAATCAACGTACGGAGGCTATGAAATGCGTCCTGGAAAACCTATAAGTGGCCCAGTTGCTTCTGATAGACAAAAAAACGAAAATGATGAAATATGGGATGTAGAATTTAATGGAGAAACTGTAAAATTATACGCTCAAGAAGGAGAATCAACTGATAAGTGGTGGAATAGAAAATGGTATTATAGGATTGATAATGCTTATAAAAACCAAATTCTTAAAAAAGCAAATTATGTTGATAGAGCCAGCTATGGTTTAAATTCTAGTGCTGGATTAACAAAAGTTGCAGAGCAATTTAATGTGGAAGATAAAAATACATTATATAGTTTTGCTGATGTATATGTTGCTTTGGAAGGCGGAGATTCATCAAGCGTATTGGCAGGAACATTTGACCAAGCAAAAGTAGATAGTTTGAAAAATAAGATAAGCCAATATGGAATAGATAATATTGAGTGCATTGGTAAAGCTTCTTCTCCAGGTCATAGTGAAGCAAATGAATCTCTACAAAAAGATAGGGCGGCTACAATAAAAAAATGGCTTTTATCTAAGACAGGAGTAGATACTAATAATATAAAAGTATCGACAGGAGGAACAGGTGGAGAAGGAACAGGAATTAATAGTGGTGATGAAAGTGCTATTAATAATAAATTGTGGCGTAGTGTGGAGGTTGTTATTCATCTTAAAGAAACTTCTTCAAAGACTATACAAGCCGCTGCAAATGAAAATAGTACTCCTTTAGAAGATGGCGAATTGCATCAAAATAATTATGTAAATACACCTCATCACACATTAGTATCTAAATCTAATCTAGGCATAGAAAAAATAAATTATTTCAATGATTTAAGCGCTAATAAAATGATTGAAGAAAAGTTTCCAAGAGATAAGGAAACAAGTACAAGACTTCATAATATTGGCGAAAATATGAATGGGTTAGCAATTAATTTGAATGAGAGCGTTAGAAATGGAAATGCAAGGATAACTGAAATTGCAAGAAGTGCAGGAGATTTCACGAAAAAATCTGAATATTTTAGTTATAATGATAAAGGATTTATAACTCTTAATTCAGGGGGAAAGAGCGATAAAAATTATACGTTAAATGCAATGCATGATAATGCAGCTCAAGATGAAATAGCAGGCTTAAATAATACTCTTGAAGATAAGTCAGAAATTGCAACAATTGAAGGAAATGATGATAAGAATTCAGCAGTTGATGGTACTAATGATAATAACAACTACGTTAGATATGACAACGAAGCAAAATTTTTCTCAATGTTAGAGAAAGAAGAACCTTTTTTACATCATAAGATAAGCGACAAAATTAAATATTTTGACCCGGCATTCCATTCAATAAGTCCAGAAGGATTTAATGCTAGACTAACATTCTTACAACAATGCACAAGACAAGGGCCAACAATTGGAAGCAGTGATAATGGCAATGAAACAACAGCAAATAACTTAGCATTTGGTAGACCGCCTGTTTGTATTTTAAGAATTGGAGATTTCTACTATACTAAAATATTAATAGAAAGTCTTTCTTTTTCATTTGACCCGTTGATGTGGGACTTAAATCAAGAGGGTATTGGAGCTATGCCAATGATTGCTGATATAAATATGAGGTTTAAATTTATCGGAGGAAGCAGCCTTGCCGGACATATTACAAGACTTCAAAATGCATTGTCATTTAATTATTATGCTAATACTGAGGTTTACGATAATAGGTCTGAATTGGCTGAATATGATGAAAATGGTAATATTGTTAAATTTGCGCCATTTACACCTAACGTTATTACAAATAGTTAAAAGATATGGCAACATACGATAGATATTATAAATTTAGACGTGATGGAAAAATTCTTCATGTTCCATTTATAGAAATACCAAAAAGAAATACTGATTATTACACTTATTATATGGCAGGAAAAACTAGACTTGACCTGCTATCTTATCAGTATTATGGAGATGCAAATTATGATTGGCTCATAATGCAAGCAAATCCTGAATATGGGTCATTAGAATACAAAATACCCGATGGGTCAAAGATAAGAATACCTTATCCTCTTGATAGCGTTATATCTCAATACAATAATGATATTGATGTTTATGAAGAATTATATGGTTTATTATAAAATAAAATGAAAAGAACCAATTTAAAACAAGTTGTAAATAACTTAATATATGTCGAGCCTAATTATATCAATTCTGTTGATGAATTTGATGTAAATGGTACAAATACTCATGAATTTACACCTCCACTAGAAGATTATAGCCTTTATGTCAACTTGGAAGTTGACGTAAGGGGTAGAACTGTTCAAACCACTAAAACATCAAATAGCAAAAAACTTATCCTAAGTTTTGAAACAAAAACTGATGGAAAAAGTACTATAAATTTCATGCAGGGTTCTAAAATTCCTATCGGAGAAAATGGTGTTTATCTTAACTCTTTAACTACTAATTATACAGATATATATTTAGGTGATTTAAAAAAAATAGGCCCTAGCACAGAAACTTTTGGAATACAGTCTATTGATATTGCATATAATAATTTTATGGTTCCAGAAGTAACTGTAGAATTTATAGATGTTCGTGGTGTTGCATTATTTGCCCAAAAAGAATACTATGAAACAAATAAGAAAATTGATGAGGCAATAAGCAGTGGCAACGATACAGACATAGCTAATACTTTTTTCCAATGTTTTTTCACCTTTCCATACCCTAAGTTTACTTTAATGGTAAAAGGGTTTTATGGAGAGCCAGTGTCTTATGAATTAACAGTAGCAGATTTTAGAGCAAGATTTGATTCAAATACAGGAAATTTTGCTTGTACTGCTAAATTTGTTGGTTATTATTTTTCATTTTTAAATGATGTAATGCTTAATGGAATAATAGCCGCTCCTTATTCTGACTATATTGGTGCAAAATATTGGGAAAGTCAAAATTTCCAAATGGAAGGAAAAGATGGTGGCTTAGTTCCTGTACCTAAAATTGGATGGCTTTTAAGGAATATTAAGAATATTGAGTCTACCGCTGAAAAAATGGCTCAATCTGACCCGGTTGCTCAAGAAAAAACACAATTAGACCAAAAAAAAGATTATTTTACAAAAATAGAAAATTCATATAATAATTTTGTTGAAGAAATTAATAAAAGTATAGGAAAAAAACTATCTGAATCTAAAAATGTATCTGGAGACCAATATAAAGGTGTAAATATTGTTGCTAGAGGATTAACAAATAATGGTTATTTAAGTGGCCTTGTTTTATTAAGTCCATCTGAAAACGATGAAGAATTTTGTGATTATGTAGATAATGAAGACCAATTAAAGGGTAGATATGATGATTTTATAGAGGAATTAAAAAAATATAATTCTGAGCACCCTAATGAAACTTTACCAACTCCAAATAAGTTTTA
>Ga0310694_10003827_pt1 | contig 14696 bp, 11 predicted proteins | sample 174DNAGHGhighgp2_FD_203884 | JGI IMG/M metagenome (GOLD analysis project Ga0310694, IMG submission 203884) | Sheep rumen microbial communities from Palmerston North, Manawatu-Wanganui, New Zealand - 1742 DNA GHGhigh gp2 (v2) (version 2) | ecosystem: Host-associated > Mammals > Digestive system... | reverse complement strand
AGCGAAGAGCGGGCTCGTCTGAAACAACTCATGCAGAGTATCAGGCCCAAGAACTTCGGTATCATCGTACGTACGTCAGCAGAAGGCAAACGCGTAGCCGAACTGGATGCAGAACTGAAAATACTAATGAAACGCTGGGAAGATGCCATTGCCAAGGTGCAGAAGACAACGGAGCGTCCTCAGTTGGTATTTGAGGAAACCAGCAGGGCTGTTGCTTTGCTTCGCGACTTGTTCAACCCGACCTACGATGGTATTTATGTGAATGATGAGGATATTTTCCATCAGATTAAGGACTATGTAGCACTGATAGCGCCAGAAAAGGCAGAAATTGTCAAGCGCTATACTGGTACTGTGCCCATTTTCGACAACTTCAACGTCACCAAACAGTTGAAGTCGTCGTTTGGCAAGACAGTCAACTACAAGCGTGGTGCTTATCTCATCATTGAACATACCGAAGCCATGCATGTGGTTGACGTGAACAGCGGTACCCGTATCAAGAAGGAAAACGGTCAGGAAGCCAATGCCCTCGAAACCAATCTGGGTGCAGCCGATGAGCTGGCACGCCAGTTAAGACTTCGCGACATGGGTGGCATCATTGTTGTGGATTTCATTGACATGAACCTGGCTGAGGATCGTCAGATGCTGTACGAACGCATGTGTAAGAACATGCAAAAAGACCGTGCCCGTCATAATATCTTGCCACTGAGCAAGTTCGGTCTGATGCAGATTACTCGTCAGCGTGTTCGTCCGGCTATGGATGTAAATGTAGAAGAAACCTGTCCTACCTGTATGGGTAAAGGAAAAATCAAGTCGTCGATACTTTTCACCGATCAGTTAGAGAGCAAGATTGACCGTCTGGTTAACAAGATAGGTATCAAGCGTTTCAACCTGCACGTTCATCCTTATGTTGCCGCTTATATCAACAAGGGTATCGTTTCACTGAAACGTAAATGGCAAATGAAGTATGGATTAGGTGTGAACATCATCGCATCTCAAAAACTTGCATTCCTACAATATGAGTTCTACGACAAGAAAGGAGAATTCATCGACATGCAAGAAGAGATGGAAGGACAGTAAAAAGAAATACGGAAACTACATAATGTTTCCGTATTTTTTTTGTTATATCATAATTATTCATTATATTTGCAGCGTAAAAACCTTTTTCTAAACAATGCTGACACTAAAAATATTATTCTGGATTTGCTTAGCACTCGTAGTCTATACCTATGTGGGCTATGGGATTGTGCTCTATACCCTAGTATTGCTGAAGCGTCTTTTCAAACGGAAAGAACTGAGGCAACCCCTCCCCTGCGATGCTGACTTACCAGAAGTGACGCTCATGATTTGTGCCTTCAACGAGGAAGATATTGTTGACATGAAGATGGAAAACACCCACAGTCTAAACTACCCCAAAGACAAACTGAAAGTACTTTGGGTTACTGATGGCTCCAATGACGGTACGAATGACAAATTGGCTGCCTACAATGATTTGGAGGTGGTATTCAAGCCTGAACGTGAGGGCAAAACGGCTGCCTTAAACCATGGAATCAAGAGCGTGAAGACACCATTGGTCATCATGACCGATGTAAACACTATCCTGAATAAGGACTGCGTACGGGAGGTGGTTCACTGCTTCATGGACCCCAAAGTGGGATGTGTGGCTGGCGAGAAACGTGTAAAAGCGAGGAACGAGAGTGATGCGGTAGCTGAGGGTGAAGGCATCTACTGGAAATATGAAAGCACGCTAAAGCGTTTGGACAGTGAGCTTTACTCTGCCATGGGAGCAGCTGGCGAATTATGTGCCATACGTACGTCACTTTATAAGGAGATGCCAAAGGACACGCTGTTGGATGACTTCATACTATCCATGCTCTTGGTTGGTGACGGCTATCGCATTGCCTACACTCCTGATGCCTATGCCATGGAATATGGCTCTGCTGACGCCAAAGAGGAATCAAAGCGTAAACGCCGCATAGCAGCCGGCGGACTGCAGAGCACGTGGCGGCTGAAGCATTTGCTCAACCCGTTACGTCATCCTATCGTCGCTTTTCAGCTGTTATCACATCGCATTCTAAGGTGGACCGTCACTCCCTTTGCCTTGTTGGCACTCATTCCACTGAACATAGCACTGGTCGTCCTTGGAGGAGGCATCACATATATTGTCCTTCTTGTGCTTCAATGTCTGTTTTATTTGGCAGCCTTGTGTGGCTGGCTCTTGGCAAGAACGGGCAAAAAGAACAAGTTGCTTTATATCCCATATTACTTCCTCTTCATGAACTTTAATGTATTTAAAGGTATCGCCTACTTAAATAGTCATAAGAGCAACGGTGCATGGGAAAAAGCAAAAAGAGGCTAAAAAATCAATGTAAAGTTAGGTCAATTCGAATAAAATTAGTATTTTTGCAAAAGGAAACACGCCGAACTAATGATGGAACAGGAAGAGAAAGATATTTTATTAGGGAAATTAGCTGAAGCAAGTCAGAAAATACAACAAACTAACAACAAGTTAGAAGAGACTGTAGCGAAGCTAAAAGAATACGAAGAGAAAGCGCAGCAGGCCGAAAAAGCCAGCCGCATGAAGTCATTGTTCTTAGCCAACATGAGCCACGAAATACGCACTCCCCTGAATGCCATAGAAGGTTTCTCACGTATCATGGCAGAAACTGACTCTGCAGAGGAACGCATGAAGTTCATGGAAATTATTGAAAGCAACAACACCCGCCTGCTCAGTCTGATTAACGAGATACTCGACTTGTCGAGGGTTGAGGCAGGTGAAATAACAATCAAGAAGAGCAGCGTCAACCTGAATAACTTATGCCAGGACCTGAAGCAGATGTTCAAGTTCCGCTGCCCTGACTCTGTCAACATGGTTTGGAACAGCCCAAACATGATGGTGACGCTGAATACGGACGAGAACCGACTTGTCCAAGTCTTTTCCAACCTGATCAGCAATGCTCTGAAACATACGGCAAATGGCAGCATCACCTATGGTTACCGTCTGGTGAACGACGGCCAAGAAGTAGAATTCTACGTCAGCGATACTGGCTCAGGCATTTCACCTGAAGACCTGCCAACCATTTTCGAGACCTATGTGTCGAAGGATGCAGAGACCATGCAGAACGGCTATGGCCTGGGGCTTCCTCTGAGCAAGATTATCATAGAGAAAATGGGAGGCACCATCTCTGTCAATTCGGAGTTGGGCAAAGGTTCCACATTTACGTTCATACTGCCATTCGATGGAACCATCGGAGGTTTACAGAAGAACAGCCGTATCACTACCAACTCTCGTACCATCCGTGTGAGTACGAAGACCAACTCGGACGACATGAAACTCATATTGGTAGCAGAGGACGAGGACAGCAACTTCGAGCTCGTGAGGATTGTGCTGGCCAAGCGCTACCGTCTCATCCGAGCCAAAAACGGTATAGAAGCTGTGACTTTCAGTGAGGATGAGAAACCCGACCTGATACTCATGGACATCCGCATGCCAGACATGAACGGTCTGGATGCCACACGTATCATTAAGGAAGTCAATCACGATGTTCCCATCATAGCACTGAGTGCCTATGCGTTTGATGAAAACATTCGCGAGGCGAAGAATGCCGGTTGCGACGGTTTCCTGGCCAAGCCGTTCCGTGTGGAAGATCTTATTGAAGTGGTCAATAAATACATAAAAGACTAAGACATTGTTATGGGAAAGTTGGCAGTTTATCGATACTTTTCACTCATGTTCCTCATTGCAACCATCGTTGTAATGCTTTTCACTTTTGCCGGACTCCTTGGTGGCAGAGTTGATCCTGTAGGTAACACTGCCATGGCCATGCTGGTTTATATTCTGCCAATACTTATTATACTGAACGTATTGTTGCTTATTTACTGGATAATACGTCGCCGCTGGATATACATTGCACTACCCATCATTCCCATCCTGTGCAGTATTCCTTACATGGGCACGCTGTTCCAACTGCGCTCACAACCTTCGAATGTTGACAATATAAAAGGATTGAAGATTGCAAGTTACAACGTTCAGGTCTTCGGACGTGAGACGACAGGTTTTAAGGCAGAGGACATTCTGGCTGAAATGAAGCGCCAGAAGATTGATGTATTATGCTTACAAGAGTATGCTGATGCCAATGGTGACAAGAAAAACTCAGACAGCTATAAAGAGTATTTCCCATACATGGCAATGGGTGAGAGCGACATGGTGATTTTCAGCCGTTACCCTATTAAGGAGCAGAAAAACATACCTTTCAGTGACCATGGCGATGGAACAGGCTGGACAACCAACAACAGTGCGATGTGGGCAACCATCGATGTCAAGGGAAAACTGCTGCGCGTCTTCAACGTCCACTTGGAGACAACAGGCTTCAACCGTGCTAAGCACCAAGCCGAGAAGATTGTAGCACAGGGCAGAAGCGTTGAGAACAACCGTTTGGTAAAGGCCATTTATGGCAACTATACCCTGGGCATGATTGTCCGTGCCGGACAGGCTCGCTTAGTAGCCAACGAGGTAGCCATGAGCGACGTTCCATGCATTCTCTGTGGCGACTTCAACGATGTTCCCTACTCTTATACTTACAATACGCTGTTGGGAAATCTGGTGGATGGTTTCAAGGAGTGTGGCAGTGGTTTCAACTATACGTTCCGTGAACCAAGCAAACCATTCCGCATCGACTATATCTTCCACGACGAGAGTCTGGAAGGCATTACTTATTACACGAAGGAGATATCCTATTCCGATCACCTTCCTGTATTTATGAAAATTGCGCTTTAATTACTTCACTGAACCACTTTGAAACGGACGCGGAACGTGTGCTCGTGTTCGTCCCAGTTGGTACCTAACATTTCGAACCGTCCAATCTGGGCTGTTGAGCGAACATGTTTGCCAATACAAGGACAAACGTCAAAATCGCCTATGCGCACAAGACGAATAGTCTCACTCACATCATCAGGCAAACGATCCATCGACACTCCTTCAGGCAATTCATCCTGAGTCACATATTCGAACGTCACAGGCAAGTCGTCCTCAATGACCTGTTTCATCATACGCTCTATCTCTTTCTCTTCCTGGCGCGATGGCTTATGATCCAATAGGAAAGTCATCTTACTTTTCTTACGCTCTATGTGGGCATTCGTAGAACGCTCACACCCAAACAGCCGATTCATCACCTGGTTCAACAGATGTTCGGCTGTATGGGCAGGAGGAAATTCGTCCTTGTTATGGTCGTTCAGAATAATGTCGTTCATTTCTTCGTCGTACCTTTTATTTTTATTTTCAACACACGAGCACTGTTAGATTCCAGTTGTAAGGCTACACAACCGTCCTTCTTCAGCTGCAATGCCTGTTTCTGACCTGTCAGCAAGTCCTTGGCATCGAATGTCTTTTCTGGAATATCAAGATAGTCAAACGCATGGGATGGCATATTGACACCTATGGAAACAGGTCGTTCGTCGAAATTGACAGCCACCATCAGCAATTCGTTGTCAGCTTTTCTCAAGAAGACATACTGACGATCAAGATGACCATTAACGTACATCAGGTCAAAGAACAGTCCGTGCTGTACGGCATTCTCCTTCGTTGCCACAGCCAGCATGTTCTTATAGGCCTCATAAGTCTGCTGCTCCTCGTTGCTCAGTGTGTTCCAAGCCGCCCTGCAAATGGTATCAACGCTCCAGTAGTCGAAGATGGTTGTCCGACCATCATGGCCACTAAAACCTTCTTCATCCATGCCTCTCTCGCCATATTCCTGGCCAAAGTACACCATGACAGGGTTCTGCTGCATAAGTGTCAGAGCCACCATGGCAGGCACACCTTTTAAAGGACTGGCTGCAAAGAAGTCGCTGGCTACACGCTGCTCGTCATGATTTTCGAGGAAATAAAGCATGTGCTCCTTGATATCGTCAGTTGACTGCCATGCAGCACTGATGGCATTGGCAGGCAGCTGATGTGCCATCACAGCCTTCATGGTGTCATACATGCCAACTTTATCGTACAGATAGTCGAAGCCGCTGGCAATGTAATGTCGATACTCAGCAGGGTTATATACCTCACCAATGAACTGGATATGAGGGAATTTCTTTTTCACCTTTTCAGTGGCGTAAGCCCAAAACTCAGCAGGCACCATTTCTGCCATGTCACAACGGAAGGCGTCAACATCCTTTGATGCCCAGAAGAGCAGAATGTCTGTCATTTTCTTCCAGGTAGAGGGGATGGGGTCGAAGTGACCTACCCTACCGGCATAGTAGTCAACACCATAGTTCAGCTTTACCGTCTCATACCAATCGTTTCTGCTGGGTGCATTGTGAAACACGTCGTTGCCTGTAGCCTTTGCAGGTTCCTCGAAATAAGGTTCCTTTTCACCATGGTACAAGTCAAAGTAAGGTGTGAAACGTTCACCTGGACAGTAATAGAAATTGTTCTGGGGCGAGAAACCCTGTTGCTGGTCGTCACCCTGTCCTAAGTCTTTGATGCCCTTTGGCTTGCAGATGCTATGATATTGACGCGCAACATGGTTGGGCACAAAATCGATGATGACCTTCATGCCTGCCTTGTGCGTACGCTCAACCAACTGACAGAACTCCTGCCATCGCATGTCAACATGGACAGCCAAATCTGGGTCAATATCGTAATAGTCGGTTATAGCATAGGGCGATCCTGCTCGTCCTTTTACAATGGCCGGATGGTTGGCAGGCATGCCATAGCCACTATAGTCGGTCATTGTGGCATGCCTGATGATGCCAGTGTACCAAACATGTGTGAAACCAGTCTTTGCCCATTGTTTGAGGACGGACGTGGTAATGTCGTTCATCTTACCACATCCGTTCTCATCTATTGTACCATCCTTCTTCCTCATGGTGTTACGATTACCGTAAAGCCTGGGAAGGAGTTGGTAAATGAGCATTTTATTCGATTCCATGAGCAGAGACTTCCTTGTTGATTTTGCCAATCATACCCTGCAGCGCCTTACCAGGTCCGCACTCAGTGAAATCAGTTGCTCCGTCGGCAATCATGTTTTGCACACACTGTGTCCAACGAACGCTTGAAGTGAGCTGTGCAATGAGGTTCTGCTTTATTTCTGCCGGGTCGGTATGTGGCTTGCCATCCACGTTCTGATAAACAGGACATGCAGGCACATGGAACTCAGTGTTCTCAATGGCAGCCTGCAGCTCGTCCTTGGCAGGTTGCATGAGTGGAGAGTGGAACGCACCACCAACCTTCAAGGGCAGCGCACGCTTTGCACCTGCTTCCTTCAACTTCTCACATGCCTCATTGATGGCATCCACGTCGCCAGAAATAACCAGCTGTCCAGGGTTGTTGTAGTTGGCACATACCACCACATGTCCCTCGCGATTGATACCATTACAAACCTCCTCAACCTTCTCGTCTGGCAGGCCGATGATGGCAGCCATCGTCGAGGGTTGTGCCTCGCAGGCTTTCTGCATGGCCATAGCACGGGCATACACCAGTTTCAAACCATCCTCGAAGCTCAGTGCACCTACAGCCGTAAGTGCAGAGAACTCACCCAGCGAGTGTCCTGCAGCCATCTTTGGTTCAAAGGCATCACCCAAGCATATAGCAGAAATAACCGAATGAAGGAATACTGCCGGCTGTGTCACCTTGGTCTGCTTCAGGTCCTCGTCTGTTCCTTCAAACATGATGTCTGTGATGCGATAACCAAGAATATCGTTTGCTTTTTCAAATAACTCTTTTGCTTTTGCGTTGTTGTCATAAAGATCTTTGCCCATTCCTACGAACTGGGCTCCCTGTCCTGGGAATACAAATGCTTTCATTTTACTGTAATTATTATTAAAAGTTGAACATCTTTCTCTAAAAACGATGCAAAGGTACTAAATAATGCTGATATAGCCAAATAAAAGGGGGAGAAACAAAAACCCCTCCACTTAGGTGAAGGGGCTTGTATTTGTTGATTACTCTATTAACGGAATAAGACACGAGAAGGTAGAGCCCTCGCCCAGCGTTGATTCCACCATGACGTCGCCACCATTCTTTCGCGAAAAGTCGGCACACAACTGCAAGCCAAGTCCAGAACCTTCCTCACCTCCTGTTCCATAGGTAGTCTCTCCCTTGTGGAACAATCCGTCAATACGGTCTGGAGCAATACCTATACCATGGTCGCGTATGGACACCTTGGCGAAGTTGTCCTGCTTGGTGATAAACACTTCGATGGACGATCCTTCGTTAGAGAACTTGATGGCATTCGAGATGAAGTTCCTGATGACGGTCTTTATCATGTCATTATCGGCATGAACCATGAAGCGGTCGTTGTTAGGCAGGAACGTCAGCTTGACCTTCTTCATCTCGGCAATCATCACAAAGACATCCACTACGCCTGGCACCACCTCATTGAGGTCCATATCCTGATAAACCACATTCAGGCGTCCGGTCTGGCTTTTCGTCCACTTCAGCAGGTTATCCAACAGTTCGTGAGCCTCTTCTGTCTCACGGTTGGCTTTATCCAACAATCCATAGATTTCTTCGCCTACCATATCGGGTGTAATGACGCTGACGGCGAGGTTAAGCACCATGCGAATTGATGCCATTGGCGAGCGCAGGTCGTGGGCAATAACGGAGTACATCTTGTCACGATTGGAGATGGTACGTTTCAGTTCTTCGTTTTGCTTCATGATAATGCGCTTGGCAGCCACCAGACTGATTTGCTGCAGCACACGCATAACCAATTCTTCCTTGTTAAACGGCTTTGTCAGAAAGTCGTTAGCTCCTACCTGGAAGCCATGTACCAGGTCACTGGGGGTATTCAGTGCCGTCAGGAAGATGATAGGTATGTCTTGTGTCTCTGGGTCTTTTTTCAGTATAACAGCTGTGTCGAATCCACTGATGTCTGGCATCATCACGTCCAGTAGTATGAGGTCAGGCTTCTCTTTCTTTGCCTGTTCAATGCAGGCATTGCCACAGTTGGCCGTAACAACCTGGAATTTCTCGTTTGTCAGTAATATTTTCAGCAGCAGCACATTGCTGACGACATCATCAACAATGAGTATCTTGTAATCGCTTCTGTTTATTCTGGCCTCTAAAGATTCACCTATTTCCATAAAGAATCAAGCTTAAAGATTGTTATTCAACTGCAAAATTACAGAATAAAAATGAGAATGCCAAATATTGCTGATTAATTTTCATCTGATGAGGCTATTATATGCATTATTACTGACTTTTCACCTACTCTACCGTTACCGACTTGGCCAAATTTCTGGGTTGATCAACATCCAGTCCCTTGCACACGGCTACATGATAGGCCAACAGCTGTAATGGAATAGTGGCCAACAACGGCTCCAGACATTCTATGGTCGAAGGCATCTCTATCAGTTCGTCAGCAATGCGTGCTATGGTGTCGTCGCCTCGTGTCACAATGGCAATAACCTTTCCTTTGCGCGCCTTAACCTCTTGGATGTTCGATACCACCTTTTCGTACATGGCGTTATGCGTTGCAATGACCACCACAGGCATGTCTGAGTCGATAAGTGCTATCGGTCCGTGCTTCATCTCTGCTGCAGGATAGCCTTCTGCATGGATATATGATATCTCCTTCAGTTTCAGTGCACCTTCCAAAGCCACAGGATAGCTGTATCCTCGTCCAAGGTAGAGGAAGTTTCTGGCATAGGTAAACGTACGACTCAGGTCAGCAATGCGGCTGTTGAGTTTCAGCACCTCCTTCATTTTCTGGGGTATGGCGTGTAACTCCCTTACTATCTCCATATAGCGTTCCTGGCGGATGGTGCCTTTCTCCTTCGCCAGTGCCAGGGCGAGCATCGTCAGCACTGTTACCTGACCAGTAAAGGCCTTCGTAGATGCCACACCGATTTCTGGTCCTACGTGAATATAACAACCTGTATGGGTGGCACGTGGTATGCTCGAGCCTATGGCGTTACAAATGCCATAGATGAATGCACCATTGTCTTTCGCCAGTTTCACGGCTGCCAGGGTGTCAGCTGTCTCACCACTCTGCGAGATGGCTATTACCACGTCGTCGCTATTGATGACGGGGTTGCGGTATCTGAACTCTGAGGCATACTCCACCTCCACTGGTATGCGGCAATAGTTTTCAATAATCTGCTTGCCTATCAGGCCTGCATGCCACGACGTGCCGCAAGCCACGATGATAAAGCGTTTAGCGCTCAACAGCTGTTGTTTATAGTCGATGACTGAACTGAGCACCACATTGTCCATATCCACGCTCACTCGTCCTCTCATGCAGTTGGTAATACACTCTGGCTGTTCGAATATCTCCTTGAGCATGAAGTGCGGATAGCCGGCTTTTTCCAACTGACCCAGGTTAATATCGACTGTCTGCACGTCCAGATGCAGCTTGCGGTCAAGCACGTCAACCACCTTGAGTTCCTCGCCTTGTTGCAGCACGGCAATGTTACCGTCCTCCAGATAGACCACCTGATCGGTATATTCCACAATAGGCGATGCATCACTGGCAATGAAGAACTCGTCCTGTCCGATGCCCACTACCAACGGGCTCTGCTTCCTGGCTGCAACAATACGGTCAGGGTGACGCTTGTCGATGATGGCTATGGCATAGGCACCAATAACCTGATAGAGTGCCATCTGAAGGGCTGTCAGAAGGTCGGTTTCCTTCTTCTCCATAATATACTCAACCAACTGCACCACCACCTCAGTGTCAGTGTCCGACTTGAAGGTAATGCCCTTAGCCATGAGTTTCTCCTTTAATTCAGCATAGTTCTCGATGATGCCGTTGTGAATGATGGCCAGGTTCTTCGACTGCGAATAGTGCGGATGAGCGTTGGTTGATGAGGGTTCGCCGTGGGTTGCCCATCGTGTGTGCGCAATGCCCACGTTACCAGTAGTGTCTTTGTCGTGGCAGTATTCCACGAGATTATCCACCTTACCCTTCGTCTTATACACATTCAGCTCGTCGCTGCCGTTTATCAGAGCCACACCTGCAGAGTCATATCCCCTGTACTCCAGTCGTCTCAGTCCTTTAATCAGTATGGGATATGCTTCGCGTTTTCCTAAGTATCCTACTATTCCACACATAACTGTTCTAATTAGTCTTTCGTTTATTTTCTGTTTGTGTCTTATTGAAAGTAAAACAGGAGATTGAGCAACCCAGTGCTAATCTCCTGTTATAAGTTGTTACTTCAGGATGTTGTAAAGCAGTGACGACAGCGAGATGAGAATCGAGACGCTGGTGAACCATAGCGATGTGGTTGTACCTACGTTCGAGTTTCTTGCCTTCACCTTGTTCGGCTCTACATATACAACGTCGTTCTGTTGCAGATAATAGTACGGTGAGTTGATGATGTTCGCGTCGTTCAGGTTCAGCGTGTGGAACTCTTTACGTCCGTTGGCATCCTCTCTGATGAGTTTCACCTTGTCGCGCACACCATAGATAGTCAGGTCGCCTGCCTGTGCCAGCGCTTCCAGGATGGAGATTTTCTCACGCTGCACGAGGAATGTTCCTGGATGTGCCACCTCGCCCATCACTGATATTGAGTAGCTCGACATGCGCACAGTGACAATAGGTGTCTCCTCTGCATTCATGTAGTGACGTATCTTTGTCTGAATGAGCTGCTCAGCCTCCGACTTCGTCAGTCCGCCAACCTTCAGTGCACCAACTATTGGGAACTGAATGTATCCCTGGTTGTCCACCAAGTAGCTCTGCAGCATGGCCTGTGAGTAGGTGCTGCGCGTGTTGGTGTTATAAGGTGTTGGCACCGTCAGGTTGAAAGGCACAGCTGCATCAGGGTTCGTGGTGCTCACGGTTATGGTGAGCTGGTCCTTTGGCAGTATTCGTGCGTCGTAGAGGTAACTCGACTGTTCATCGTCAATAAAGTCGCTGTTCTGGAAATAAGCTACATTCTTAGTACTTCCGCAACTGGCGAGAAGCATAGCCATCAGTATGACAGCTATCGTCAAAATATTCTTCTTCATATACATATTAGTTGTTTTGGGTGCAAAAGTACAAAAAAATAGTGAAAGGCGAAACACCTTTCACTACTTTTTTTTAGTAGAACTTGAAATATCTACGAGCATTGTTGTAGGAAATGTCCTCTACCATACGTGCAAGCACCTCGTGGTCGTTGGGCAACAGTCCTTTCTCCACGTCGTTTCCAAGAATGTTACACAGGATACGACGGAAGTACTCATGACGTGGATAGCTGAGGAACGAACGCGAGTCGGTCAGCATACCGACGAAACGGCTCAGCAAGCCAAGCACCGAGAGGGCGTTCATCTGACGTACCATGCCGTCCATCTGGTCGTTGAACCACCATCCGGAACCAAACTGAATCTTTCCTGGCTCACCACCCTGGAAGTTTCCAAGCATCGTGGCTATCACTTCGTTGGCACAAGGGTTCAACGTGTATAATATGGTACGCGTGAGCTTGCCCTTCTGGTTCAGACGGTCCAGGAAGTGCGACATTGCCTTTGCTGTGTTGAACTCACCAATGGAGTCGAAACCTGTGTCAGGGCCTAAGAGCTCGTACATCTTCGTGTTGTTGTCGCGTATGGCACCATAGTGGAACTGCTGTGTCCAGTCAGCATCGGCATCCATCTCGGCCATCACGCTGAGGAAGCAGTTCTTGTACTGGCGAACTTCCAGTTTTGACAGCTGCTGACCGCGCATGGCCTTCTCGAAGATAACTTCAATCTGCGAGTCGGTATAGTCTTCGTCGTAGAACTCCTCTATTCCGTGGTCGCTCAGCTTACATCCATGTTCAGCAAAGAAGTCATGACGTTTCTGAAGTGCATCCACCATGTCGGCAAACTTCACGATGTTCACACCTGACACCTGTGCCAGCTGCTCAACATACTTGGGGAACTCCGGCTTCTCAATGTTCATGGCCTTGTCAGGACGCCAGGCAGGAATCATGATGGGGTCCTTCTCTGCCTTGTTACGCGCATACTCTATGTGGTTATGCAGGTCGTCAACGGGGTCGTCTGTCGTACATACACACTCCACGTTGTAATGGCGCATCAGTCCGCGCGCACTGAACTCAGGCTGCTTCAGTTTCTCGTTACACTCGTCGAAGATCTCGCGTGCCGTCTTCGGGCTCAGCTGCTTCTCAATGCCGAAGGCTGTCTTCAGCTCAAGGTGCGTCCAGTGGTATAGAGGATTGCGGAACGTATAGGGAACGGTCTCTGCCCACTTCTCAAACTTCTCCCAGTCGCTGGTGTCCTTGCCTGTGCAGTATTTTTCGTCAACACCGTTGGTACGCATGGCACGCCACTTATAGTGGTCACCACCAAGCCACAACTCGGTAATGCTCTTGAACACATGGTCGTTGGCCACCATCTCTGGAATCAGATGGCAGTGATAGTCAATAATTGGCATCTTAGCCGCATGATTGTGGTAGAGGTCCTGTGCTATCTCGTTGTCCAGCACAAAGTTCTTGTCATTAAACTGCTTCATGAATGTTTTAAGTTTTTAAGTTTGAACATTATTTTTTGCAAAGTTAGCGAATAATTATCAGAAAAATGTTATCTTTGCAGAAAAAATAACGTAAACGATGACGTATAACAGCAAAGTCCTGCTCATCTACACTGGTGGCACCATAGGAATGAACCGCAATCCGACAACAGGAGCGCTGGAGCCGTTCGACTTCGAGCACCTGCTGCATAACGTTCCAGAACTCAAACAGTTCGATGTCTCTATAGACACCTACCAGTTCCAGCCGCCCATCGACTCCAGCGACATGACACCTGAACGGTGGACGGAACTTGCACATGTCGTTGCCGACAACTACGACAGCTTCGACGGATTCGTCATCTTACACGGGACCGACACCATGGCCTACACGGCCTCTGCCCTCTCCTACATGCTCGAGAACCTAACCAAACCGGTCATCTTCACTGGCTCACAACTGCCCATTGGCATGCTGCGCACTGACGGTAAAGAGAACCTCATTACGTCCATCGAGATAGCAGCTGCCAAGGATACCGACGGCCACGCTCAGGTGCCCGAGGTGGGCATCTACTTCAACGGCCGACTGCTACGTGGCAACCGTACCACCAAGCAGAGTGCCGACGAGTTCAATGCCTTCGAGTCGTTCAACTACCCCCACCTGGCCGATGCTGGTGTAGAGATACTCTACCACCCTGAACGCATGCTCAAGCCACAATGGGAGAAGCCCATGAAGCCACACTTCCGTCTCGACAATAACGTCATCATTTTCAGCCTCTTCCCTGGCATACGTGAAGACTTGGTTCGGCACATCATTGCCACTCCAAACCTGCGTAGCATTGTCATGCGGACGTTTGGGTCGGGCAACGCTCCTCAGCGTCCGTGGGTCATGCATGCCCTCAAGGAAGCCACCCTTCACGGCAAAGTCATCATCAACATCAGTCAATGCATGCAAGGCAAAGTGCAGATGGGACGTTACGACACGGGCTACCAGTTGCAGGAGGCCGGTGTCATCAGCGGTTACGACGGCACGGTAGAGTCTGCCGTCACCAAACTGATGTTCCTGCAGTCACAATACAACGACCCCGAACAGGTTCGACACTTCATGACACAACCCATTCGGGGCGAAATAACGGTATAAGCTTGCAGGGAGTTAAGGAAGTTAAGGAAGTTAAGGAAGTTAAGGAAGTTAAGGAAGTTAAGGAAGTTAAGGAAGTTAAGGAAGTTAAGGAAGTTAAGGAAGTTAAGGAAGTTAAGGAAGTTAAGGAAGTTAAGGAAGTTAAGGAA
>Ga0310694_10003824_pt1 | contig 14701 bp, 7 predicted proteins | sample 174DNAGHGhighgp2_FD_203884 | JGI IMG/M metagenome (GOLD analysis project Ga0310694, IMG submission 203884) | Sheep rumen microbial communities from Palmerston North, Manawatu-Wanganui, New Zealand - 1742 DNA GHGhigh gp2 (v2) (version 2) | ecosystem: Host-associated > Mammals > Digestive system >... | reverse complement strand
GCTCGCTGATGGCGATGATGCGATCAGCCTCACGCAGTGCCTGACGGAATTTCCATTCATATATGCGAGTGTCTATCCAGTGATAATATTCAGGATGGCGCATAAATATCAAGTCATGGATGGTCACCACCCCACGGATACCCTTTTTTCGCAAACCGATGGGCAACTCACCCGACAAGCCATGATACAGACTGACGCCATCACGCACTAGGTCGCTTACCACACTATGCGAGCGCCACCAAGCCTTTCTTAATGCAGAAGGATGCCCGCCGGGATAGCAGAACTGCACATTACCGTCACCGATAATCTGTCCACGCAAGTCGTCGCGTCCCTCATCAGGTGCATAGAGACGCAACTGCATCTCGCTGTCGCCCATCCTGATCAGGTCGTTTACCAGCGTACGTCCGTAACTACCTAGTCCTGTTCCATTGCGCACTATGCGCTTCGCATCAATACCAACAATCATCCATCAAACAAATTCGTCGCCGTATTTCATTTGTACCTCATTGACATACTTGCGCACCATCGCAGATGAATCTCCCTTCTTACAGATCAGTAACACATTACCCTCCTCTGCCACGATATATCCATCCAGCCCGTTGATAACACCCAAGCGGTCCTTAGGCAGTTTGATGACATTGTTATGCGAGTCCTCCAGCATTACGTTTGAGTTGACAATCACATTATCGTCCTCGCCCTTGCTCATGCACTCGTAGATGGCATGCCATGTACCCAGGTCGGCCCATCCGAAGTCACACTTCATTACGTACACGTTCTGGCTATGTTCCAAGATGGCATAGTCGATGGACAGATTGGGATAGCGTGGGTAGTTTTGGGCGACGTAATCCAGTTCCTCCTCATAGGTGTAGTTGGGATTCTCAAATTTCAGGTTACGCAATACGCTGGGGAATATCTCCTCAAAGCTTTGGGTCAAGTATCCAGTGTTCGAGATAAACACACCCGTGTTCCAATAGAATTCACCACTCTCCATGAACATCTTGGCAAACTCACGCTCAGGCTTCTCTGTGAACGACTTCACACGGAACACCTCAGGTTTACAACTCGAGTCACCCAACTGGATATAACCATAGCCAGGCTCGGGGCGCGTGGGTTTCACACCCATCACCAGCAACACATCGTTTTCCGACACATAGCTTAGACCTATCTCCAGGCTACGAGCAAACGATTCCTCGTTCATCACCATGTGGTCCGAAGGTGTTATGATAATGTTGGCATTGGGGTCTATCCGTTTGATACGCATGTTAGCCCAAGCCACACTAGGTGCCGTATTACGGTTCAAGGGCTCCACTAGAATCTTGTGCTCATCGAAGTCGGGCAATTGCTCCTTGACAATTGTCACATACTCCTTACACGTACATATATATATGTTCTCTTTAGGGAGTAACTTGACAAAGCGGTCGTAAGTGGTCTGCAGCTGGGTGCGTCCCGTTCCAAAGAAGTCTATAAACTGTTTCGGATACTGGTCACGACTACAAGGCCATAATCTGCGGCCGCGTCCACCTGCCAGTATCACGCAATAATTCTTGCTATTTATTTCCATAGTATCATAATAGTATTCTATTTCGAGTACGAAGGTACGGATTTTATTGTTATAAAACAAGAAAATGGCCATCTTTTATAATAATTTCAGAAATAATTCCAAAAATATTTTGTTTTTTGCTCACTTATTCGTACCTTTGCACACGATTTGCGAGAACAGGCTGCACCTCAGCATAAGAACAAGTTCTTCTGCATTCGGTTTGCACTGTCCTTGCACCCGCTAAAGCCCAGATGGCGGAATCGGTAGACGCGCTGGTCTCAAACACCAGTGGGGCAACCCATCCCGGTTCGAGCCCGGGTCTGGGTACACGAAATCCCTTGCGAACGGATGTTTGCGAGGGATTTTTTTGTTCTATCGTAGCAAGGTCGTTCGAAGGTCGAAGGAAGGTCGTAGCAAGGGAGAAGGAAGGGAGAAGCTAAGAAGAAGATAAGAATACGAAAAGAGGATGCGCTCATCCCGAGTGCATCCTCATCTCTTACTACTAACTAAACTACTAACTAAAACAATCAAAACATATGAAACAAACTTGCCGTATTCCTTATTTTTTAATCATATGGAATGCCTTGTTGGCAAGTGAAACTACTACGTAATTAAAAATAATCATGACCTAAAACCAATTAATCCTTTAACAATCTTTTTTTGTCTTTCGACAGTGTTTTTTGTCTTTTCACAATGCAAAGGTAGTGATTGTGTGCGAACACACAAAGATTTTTAGTCGTTTTTGCAAGAAATATGCGTTCTTCTTGACGTAGGTCAAAGGAGGGAAGGAGAGAAGGAGGAGGAGTGATGAGGTCAGAAAGTGACATAAGGGGCTAACCGCTCGATAACCTCGGGCGGGAAATCCTTTGAAAGGCGGAGGTCCTGCAGACTTTTCAAGTTGCCGTGCAGACGGCGATAGTCCATAATGGCCTTCGCTTGATAGAAATTGATGTAAGGGTGACGGCGCAGTTGCTGAAGCGTCAGCTTGTTTACGTTTAACTGCTGGGGATGAGCGTCCTCAACGACGAAATACTTCTTGGCATCCTGGGGAAAGTCGTCTATCTCGTCCAACTGGTCCACGCTGACGTAGCCACCCAGTCGCTGTCCGTAGCGCACAATCTCCTTGGCGTAATAGCTGCCGATACCAGGCACCTTCCGTAAGGTGGCGGTATCGGCAGTATTCAGTACCACGTGTTCATTCTCCTCAATCTTCACGGGATAGCGCAACGTGTCCCGCTCCTGTCGTTCCTCCTTGATGAGCGTGGATGCCGGCAGATAGTCACTACTGATACGGATGTAAGGCTCCAGTCGGCGATAATCCTTGACGGTCAGTCCGTAGAGCTTGGCAAAGTCCTCCTTCTTGCGGTAGATGCCACCCCGTGACCGGTATTTATAGATGTTGCGCACTTGCCAAGGCTGCAAGCCCAACCGTAGCAACTCGGTGGAATCTGCCGTATTGGGATCGAAAGGGAATGTCTCCTTGCGTTGTTCCGCTGCATACGAACCGTAGTACTTTGCCTTTCGCACTGCCGTACTATGCCTATTGGACTCCAGTTCCTTGCCTTTCGTACTGGGAGTTCGTCCCTCAGAAAAGAATAATAGTACTGAGACCAATATGGCGACACATAGTGCCGCGATGGCTATCTTCCGGTCATTCTTGTTCATATTTCTATCTTTTTAATGAGTAATTAGTAATGAGTAATGAGTAATTATGATTACTTTGTAGGCAGAATACTGCATATCCAGAGAGATTTGAGAAGCGCTTAAACACATCATAATTACTAATTACTAATTACTCATTACTAATTACTAATTTATTAAATAACTCCCAGCTGATGAAGGAATACCAACATGATGGCGATGGGACAGACATAGCGCACCGCAAACAAGTAGGTATTGAAGAACCGATGGTTGAATTGTCCATCGTTGGTAAACTCAGTATGCACTATCTTCTTAGGGATATACCAGCCCACGAACATACAGGTGAAGAAGCCACCCAACGGCAACATATAGTCGGCCGTCAGCTGGTCACAGAAGTCCATCAGTGGAAGTCCCAGCATTTGGATGTCATATGCCCCTACAGACCAACTGCAGAACACGCAGAGCACAGAAGCGATGATGGTGGGAATCCAGGCTGATTTCATGCGAGGCAGGTGGAACTCCTCAGTAAAGAACGCCGTACCTATCTCATGCATCGAAATGGTCGATGTCAGGGCTGCAAATACCAGCAGGGCATAGAACATGACGCTGATCAGATAGCCTGCAAACGGCAACCCACCAAAGGCCTGCTGGAACACATTGGGCAAGGTGATGAAGATGAGCGACGGTCCGCTGTCCGGATTAACACCTACCGAGAAAGCCGCAGGGAATATCATCAAGCCAGAAAGAATGGCTATCACGGTGTCGAGCAGCGCAATCTGTCCTGCCGAACGCAGCAGATTGGTTGTCTTCGAGAAATAGCTGGCATAGGTGCAGAGGCATGCCGTACCCAACGACAAGGAGAAGAAAGCCTGTCCCAATGCATCGAGGAATACCCTCCTATCCACCTTAGAGAAGTCGGGCTCAAAGAGGAACCTCACGCCCTCCATTGCATTCGGCAGCAAGCACGAGGCCACCACCAATATCAATAGCAAGATGAGCAAGATGGGCATGAGCCACTTAGAAGCCCTTTCAATGCCCTTCCGCACTCCGAAGATAACCACCACATGCGTTACCAGGATGAAGGCAACACCCCAGATGACCGGCTTTATTGGATTGCTCGAGAAGGAAACAAAATAATTCTTCACAGCCTCAGCGTCCCCCTGCAGTTGTCCTGCAATAGACGCCAGCAGGTATTCCAGGCACCAGCCCGCCACCACGGCATAGAACCCTAAGATGATGGTTCCCGTCAAGATGCCCAGATAGCCCACCAGCTTCCACGGCTTACCCCTCGACAGTATGTCGTAGGCACGTGCTGCATTGGTCTGCGCATAGCGTCCCACCACAAACTCGCCAATCATACCCGGGATACCCAACAGCAGAATACAGACGATATAAACCAGTATGAAGGCAGCGCCACCGTTCTCGCCCGCCATATACGGGAAGCGCCACACGTTACCCAGTCCGACAGCCGACCCTGCCGTAGCCAGCACAATACCTAGCTTGCTTCCGAAACTTCCTCTCTCCTTCATAATCTTAATGAGTAATGAGTAATGAGTAATGAGTAATTATGATTACCTTCAGGGAAGGAAAAGTCATCCAAAAGGTATACCATAGAGCAGACACACTATATCCTTTTTTTTCTCCGAGCTTAAACATATCATAATTACTCATTACTAATTACTAATTACTAATTAAAGCACTCCCAGCTGATGCAGGAAGATAAATAAGATGGCGAGGGGACAAACATACTTGATGAGGAACAGGTAGGAGTGGAAGAAACGGCCACGCAGCGTTCCCCAGTTAGTATACTCGTCGCGCACCCACTGATGGGGCACGAACCAGCCTAAGAAGATGCAGGTCAGGAAGCCGACAATGGGCAGGAATATCTGACCCGTGATGAAGTCGAACCACGCGAAGAGCGAATCGCCAAAGAAGCTCATGAAATCGACAGCACCCAGCGACAGCGAGCAGAGCGCACCGATAATCACCGACGTCACGGTGATGATGAGCGCCGCCTTCTTACGGCTGATGTCAAACTCTTCGTGGACAAAGGCGGTAGACACCTCGTGCAAGGAGATGAGCGACGTCAGGGCAGCCAGTGTCAGCAACACGAAGAAAAGCAGTGAAATGACATAGCCCACCACCGGTATCGCGCCAAAAGCCTGCGAGAAGACGTTAGGCAGCGTGATGAAGATGAGCGAAGGACCGCTATCAGGATTCACACCCACCGAGAAGGCGGCAGGGAATATCATCAAACCTGCCAGGATGGCCACCACGCAGTCGATAACACCTATCTGTACGGCCGCCTTCGTCAGGTCCGTTTCTTTCGAGAAATAGCTGGCATAGGTACACAGACATCCCATGGCAATGCTCAGCGAATAGAACGCCTGTCCCAGTGCTGCCAGGAACACATCGCTATTGATCTTGGTGAAATCGGGCTTGAACATAAACTCAATGCCCTTCCCAGCGTTGGGCAACATACACGAAGCCCCCACGATGATCAGCAACAAGATAAACAGTGTGGGCATCATCATTTTCGACGCCTTCTCTATGCCGTCGCGCACCCCATGCTCAATCACCAGATACGTGATAATCAGGATGACCGCCGTCCACAGCACTGGTTTCACCGGATGACTCGACAGTTCCATAAAATACTGCTGGTAATACTCAGGCGAGCCCTGCATTTCACCTATCACCGAAGCCCAAATATATTGCATACACCAGCCCGCCACCACGGCATAATAGCCTGTGATGAGGAAGCCCGTCAATACACCCATATAGCCTATCAACGACCACGGACCGCCGCCAGCCATCTTGCTGAACGCGCGCGCCGTATTGGCCCGCCCATAGCGCCCTATGATGAACTCGCTGATCATACAGGGAATGCCTAGCATCAATACACATATGATATAAATAAGGATGAAAACGGCGCCACCGTTCTCACCCGTCATGTAGGGGAAGCGCCACACGTTGCCCAGTCCTACGGCAGAACCCGCAGTAGCCAGGATAACCCCTAGTTTGCTTCCAAAATTTGCTCTCTCTATTTTCGACATGTCACTATTAATTCTCTATTTCGTTTGCAAAAGTACTAACAAAAAATGAGAAATGAGAAATGAGGAATGAGAAATGTAAATGAGAAATGAAGAAATGAAAGAAAAGTGAATGGAGATTTGCTTTTTCGCTCGCTTATTCGTACTTTTGCACCAAAAATTCACAAAATATGGCACAACGCTATCATTTCTCACTTCTCATTTCTCATTTCTCATTTAAGAGGTATCCCCTGTCTCTGCTCTGCTTGGCATTGATATTCATCCTGTCGTTCACCCCCTTTTTCCCTGAGACGCCCTTCGACGAGGTACAGTTCATCGACAAGTGGACGCACCTGGTCATGTACGGCGGCACCACCAGCGTCATCTGGTGGGAGCACCTGCGCCACAGCAAAAAAGAAGCCCGCAAGCCGAACCTGCGGGCCCTATTCTGGTTAGCCTTCGTGGGCATGATTATCCTCGGTGGACTGGTGGAATTAGGTCAAGCCTACTGCACGACTACCCGTTCCGGCGAGTGGCTCGACTTCTATGCCGATACCGTTGGTGTGCTCCTTGGCAATACTTTCGGCCTACTTCTTAGGTCTATCGTAGCAAGGACGTAGGAAGGGAGTAGATAGGCAGACCTAGGTTGTGGACTCTTTAATAACCCTATATCTGCGCTGCAATGCCACTAAAACACTTCTTTCGGCCAGAGGATTCAGTCCGCGAAATGTAGTATGTTGTTTCAATTCATCAAGCGACATTTCAAGAAGCAGTTTCGCAATACACTCATCAGCGAACGAATTTGAAACCACATTGACATCGGTAAAGTCAAGAACGACTTTCTCGCCAGTACTGATCAACGCTAGCAACTTTTGCCGCAGTTTTTGACCCATATCGGTTGTTCCAAAGTCTGTTCCGTAGTCTATAAACTTAAACTCTACCATAATGCAACATCCATATTATACTGTGTGTCAAAATCCCATTATATTGCGATTTGGTGCAAAGATAAGAAAAAGAACATAAACATCCAAGTAAAATCGCAATAAAATGCGAATTTACAATCTCTTCAACCATATGACAAAGCAACAATGACAACTTAAAAATCAAGCTAGGTCGTTCGAAGGTCGTTCGAAGGTCGTTCGAAGGTCGTTCGAAGGTCGAAGCAAGGAGGTAGATAGGAGACCTCATTGATCTCCTATCCTTACCTCCGTATCCTTCTTCACCTTACCATTATCACCACCGCCATAGACGTTACCCATGATGGTTGCTTTGTCCTTGATGTTCACCTGAGTCCATATAGAGGTAGAGAACTGATCAGCATCCAGTGTTGACAAACCGCGGCAAGCACCATATACCTCGCCACCATAGGTCTTATTATAAGTCCATCCCTTGGCAGTGTCGAATGGCGTACCGATAATGGCCGTAGTCGTCGTACTGCCACCGATGTTGACAGTGTTCATTGACTGACGACCAGGGCCATGTCCTTCTGCTGTGTCACCCTTCTTATATGGGAGATAGGTCTGACCCATATTCGGAGCACCGATAGAACCATTCGAACCACCGCCATAGACATTACGATGGATGGTACCTCCCAAGACATTAACCTCAGTGAAGCGGGTTACAGAACCAGAAGAGGTGCTATAGTCTTCTTCCTTGAAAGGTTTTCCATTATAGCTCAGCGAACCGTTGTTCGTGTCGGTCCTGCCATCGCCGTCAAGGTCGAACTTATACTTCGTGATACCAGAACCACCGCCATAGATATTACCACGATGCAACCACTGTGAGTCGTCAAGACCATAGGTTTTCAAGAGTGCTGTCCGAGGATCAGATGTAGATTCATAAGGTACACCAATCTCACCACCGAGAACAGTCACCTTCGTATCGCGGCGTACGTGTCCATCCTGACCACCGCCATAGACACTGGCGTAGATAGTAGGAGGTGTAATAGCCGTCCAGTTACTCTTACCATCTGTGAAGGCATTATACTCATCTGCAGTAACAGAATCACCAACCTTATAGGCCTTGCCACTGATAGTACATGCAGTTGTACACCTGTATCCACCACCAATGGTAACATCTGTCTCATTGACATAGCCAGAGAAGAATGCAGGGCTATATAGGTAGAGGTTGCTTGGATTATCTGCTACGTTAGGTGCAGCCTCACCGGCACTACCACCGATGACATTACCGTATGGCAACTGACCCTTCGTACTCTTTGTTGGATCTTCTTCATCGATGTAACCGACAATACCGCCAAACACCTTCACAGTAGCCTTACCGCTGTTTTGGAAATACCACGCATCAGTATTAGTAGCAGGATCCTTAGTCCAAAGGTCTCCATCTATCTTCTCGCCATAACCTTGAGCTTTACCAATCTCACTGTCGTAAGCATAGTCATCGTTACCGCTGGCATAGTTACCCTTACCAACGGAACCCATGTTACCACCGCCATAGACGTTACGTCCTACACGACCACCATTCATGGTGACATAGGTATTGCCCATCACCTTACCGGCAATGAGGCTGTATATCTTGGCATCGTATGTGCCTTCGCCATTGCCAGGAAGTTTATTCAATGCCTTCGTGTAAGTACCATTACCCTTACCGGCACCATAGAGCGAGTGACCTATCAGACCCTCGTTCAGTGTCACCTTGGCATTGCCATAGACATAGCCGTTCTCACCGCTGCCGTGTACGGAGCCGGTGACGCACCACTTGCCCAGATCAGTACTGTAGTTGGCAAACGTGGCGGTACACGTGTCGGGGAAGTTGACGTTTACCTCTGCCTCCTTGACAAGTGCCAGATGTGCCGTCTTGTATCGGTCGCCGGCCTCACCGCGCGCACTGCCATAGACATCGCCGTCGCCCTTTATCTCTATGTTGCCGTAGGTAAGCTGTACACCGATGTGGCCGCCGTTGATGTTGACGGTAGCCTTGCCAGTGTTCTCGGCAAACGTAAACTCGTATGGCCAGCTAAGGGCAAACCCGTTCTCAGCATTATCATGCTTGACAGAGTTCGTAATCGTTCCCACAGAGCCCATCGCGCCGGCACCATAGACGCTGTGTGCTATCAGTCCGCCGTTGATGTTGACGGTGGTGTTGCCGCGCACGATGCCCGCCTCGGGATTGTACTTCACCTCACCGTCTTCCTCGTAGGTGTCAGTACCGCAGCCGCCGCCATAGACGTTGCCACGGAATGGATAGTTGGCACCGTAATAGGTCGTGGCCTTCTCCGAGTCGTCGGGGTCGCTGGGGTCAGGCACGACAATCGTATCGGAACGCACGCCCACCGTACCGCTGTTGACGGTCACCACGGTGTTGCCGAAGGTATGGCCGTTCTCGCCGCTGCCATAGACAGAACCCTTGACCGTCGGAGTAGCGTAGTTGGCTCCGTCGTCCTTCGTACCAATGGTTACCGTGGCGTTGTTGACCCACGCCATGTAGTTGTCGCGTGAGTGCGGGTTGAAAATGTCACCGCGTGACGAACCGAACACCATGCCGTTCTCGTGGCCGTTGCTGCCTATGGTGCCGCCCGTGATGCTGACCGTAGCCTCACCAGTGCCGGCAGTATGCATAGCCTGGACGCCATAGACCTTTTCTGTATGGATGTCAGGGTCTTCATGCGACTCGTATTTATAGTCGCCCACGCTGCCGAAGGAGCCGCCGCCATAGACGTTATGGTATATGCGTGTGGTCTTGCCCTCGGCCTGGCTGATGCTGACGCTGCTGTTGCCCAGCACCAGTCCGCAGCGCACGATGGTGCGGTTGCCGCTGCCGCCGCCATAGACGTTGCCCATAGTGGCTCCGCCAAAGTATCGCAGTTTACCAGAAACGGTGATGGGCGCTATGCCCACAGTACCGCCGCTGACATCAACGTAGGTGCTCACCTTGGCAATGTCGGCAGCAGTTATGCCACTGTCGTCCTTGGTGAAGCCGCCATTCGTGCCGCCGGTGATGTCGGAATTGTAGCTGTAGAAGCCGAGGCCCACGTTGGCCACCTCGCCACCGCCGAAGATGCTGCCCTTCACCTCTCCGTCTTCCATCTTGACAGAGGTGGCGCCGACAACACGTCCGGCAATGAACTTCGGGTTGGTTTCGTCTGAGAGTGCCTCCGTGGCGTTGCCATAGCCGCCGCCATAGACGCTGCCGAAGGTGTAGCGCGTTACGTCGCCAGCCTCCTTCACCTCGGTGCCGATGGTGCCGCCCTGGATGAGTATCTCGGTGCTCAGGCTGTCGGTTGCCGTCAGTGCAGTGTTGCTATGCTTGTGCTTGCCAGCCGTCCAGCCCAGCTCGCCGCCACCATAGACGTTGCTCTTGATGGTGCCGCCGGTGATGGTCAGGCGGGTGCTCTTCACCATGCCTAAGTCGTACCAGCGCGTGAGCGGCGTCGTGCCGTTGAGGGCATACATACGGCCCATGGCACCGGCAAAGACGTTGCCGCCCTTGGTATGGGTCAGGCGGTAGACGCCGAGGTCATCGTCATAGACATAGTCCGTGTTGGGCACATTGTTGGCAGTCTTCCACGTCGTCCAGTTGGCAGAGGTCCAGTTCTTGGGGTCTTCGCCAAGACCGTCGGGGATGTTGCCCGTCTGCGGAATGATGTACTCATTATTGTTACCTATGGTGCCGCCGCTGATGTTGATGGTGACATAACCGTGAGTGGAGCCGGAATGCGTATTGTCAGCTCCCGTCTCGTAGTCCTCGTCTCTGTTGTCAGGTATCAGCTTGCCATAGTTGGCATTGTCAGACGGCTCCAGATGGGTACCGATGGAACCCAGTCGGCCACCACCATAGATGGAGCCGAGCATGGTGCCGCCCTTGATTTTCATATCGACATTGCCGCAAACCACTCCGGCAGTCAGCGCATCGCCTGCGAAGCCACGGCCACCGCCGAAGACGTTACCCTCGACGTAGCTGGTGCCCCAGGTGCCGATGGTTGGCCCGGCAGCTGCAACGTAGCCTTCCTGTCCCTCGGTTCCCACTGCCGCCGTACCGATGTTCATCGTCACGTTGCCTAAGACGTGACCATCCTCACCGCCACCGAAGACGGAGCCGTAGATGATACCGCCGGTGATGTCAACATTGACGTTCTTGACGTTGGTCTGCATGTTGAAGTGTACACGCTGGTCGCCCTTACCGCCACCGAAGAGGTAGCAGGTTACGGGGTGAGCAGCAATCTGAGCCAGCGTACGAGGCACACCAAGCGTACCGCCCGTCATCGTGACGTGAGCAGTACCGGTGACATTTGTCATCTCGTTACCGCCATAGACGTTCGTCAGGATATGACCACCGCTGATGTTCACGTAGGTGTCGCCCTCTACCAGACCGGCAGACGGCAGCCACTCATAGACACCCGTTGTAGCGGTCTCGTATGCAAAGTAACCAGAGCCACCACCAAAGACGTTGCCATAGAACGTGTGACCGTCAGAACCAGTATCGCTGGCAGCGCCATAAGTGGCCGTTTGATAATGACCATTGCCTGCATGCTCGTCGTATGGCAGCCATGGACTGCCGTAATTCCAGTGAGCACACTCAGGCATGGCTGCTGCTTTCGTAGCAATCTCCTCTGCCGTAGCTGTAGTAGGATCAATGAAGTCAGCCTCAGCGTAAGCCGTTGTCAGATCCTTACCGATACCAATCTGACCACCTTGGATGTTGACATGCGTATTACGGAGCACACGACCGTTCTCAGAACCACCATATACGCCACCGGCAATAAGAGGTCTGGTAATATATGCTTCGTCACCTTCATGACCAGCCACATAACCATTCTTGATAGTTACCACAGTACTGTCAACGTATGTTCTGAAGTCGATATCCGGATCAGTTGCAGGGGTCGTCAATTCACCACGACCGGCACCGAATACGTAACCGTAGTCATCCGGCATCGTCATTGGTGTAGGTGTCACTTTAGCTTGAGCCACTCCATCAGTGAGATGACTATATTCAAATGGCCCTACACGTCCACCGCTTACGGTGATAGTACACATACCTGTATTCTCCTTAAAGGCAGTCGGTTTACCGATACAACCATCATGAGTGGCAGTACCAGTATGCGTAGATGTGGTAGTGATTTTACCGATGTTACCTTCCTTACCACCACCATAGATACGGTCATATACATAGCCGTTACCCATTTCAATGGTCGTGTTACCCCATACATCGCCTAAGTTACCGCCACCATAGACACGGCCAGTGATGTAGGCGGCACTGCGGGCAGGATCGAGAACTTCCTCTACGCCCTCCTCGTTATGGTGCTTACCGGTACCAATCTCAATCGTAGTGCTACCGTCCACCAAGGCCTGGTCACCGCCACCATAGATATTACCAATAGTACCGATAGGCAGAATACCGTTGTTACCCACACCTTCAACAAGTGCTCCCTCACGACAGCGCCACTTGACAGTAGTGCCTAAACGCGAATCCGTTTGGTCTGTTGTCAAATATGCCGGGTATTTCTTTATATATTTAGCCATCAAGGTACCCTCCTCCATATTGACGTTGATATTCGGATTACCTACCACACGAGCAGCATAGCCACCACCATAGACATTGTCAATTCTCGTAGCTGAGATTATATTAATACGAGGATCCTTCTGTACGGTTATAGCTGCTTTTTGTTCATCGGTCAAAGCATCATATTCAGCCCTTGAACGTGCAGTATTGTGAGTTGTGCCTGTATATCCATAGACAGAGTAGTCTGCACGGTCACCACCAGCATATAAGCTGCCTATGATAATGGGCTTACAGCCAGTCTCTTTCACATTGACGGTGATGGAACCCAAAATCCTACCTTTTTCCTTATTGCCGCCATACACCTTTCCGAATGTACCATTGGTTATATTCAGTACGATGTTGCTGTTCACGTCGCCACTGGTGGAACCGCCGTACAGTTCATCAGTATAGTCCACACATTCCATGTCAGCACGTATATCAGCGTCCGTGATGGCATTTTTACCACCTGCGTATGTCTCGTCAATAGCCATAGGACACGAACCAGACTCCTCGTATGCGGAACTTGCCTCATACCGGATATTACCCTTCTCGTTGCTACCGCCATAAGACCTGTGAATGCGACCGCCATAGACCTCGATACGGGCTCTACCCGAACCATAAGAGTAGTTGGCTATTCGATTAGCCTTTGCCGTTTCTGATCCCACAACTGCGTCATCTGTGCCATCATCAGGAATTGCTATATATGGAGTAGCCTTATCACCAGTACCATGTTCTCCTGCATCATAGCCTGTTTCTCCACTCTTGACATAATGGAAATAATTAGTGTAACCTACGTTAGCTCCTGGGTTTTTATAATACACATTATCCTTTGCATAGTCATCCTTACCATTACCACCACCAAACGACTCGTGGATTTCGTAGACGGAGTTGACAGTAACTTTGGTAGCAGGTACAGAAGCAGCGTTACCACCGCCATATACCTGTTTGATACTGGTGAGATCACAACCATCAATGATGACTTCAGCATATTCATTATCACCTGTGGGCTCATAAGGTGCCAAATCACCACCGCCATAGACAGCCAGCACATCATATTTCTTTTCCGCAATGGCTTCTATATAATTATCAATAGCAGCCTTTTGCGCATCAGCGCTACCAGAAGCGGTAGCGGCTATTGCACCCTCATATGCGGAAATCTCAGCAGACGTCAAGCCGACTGTCGTAGCGAGTTTCTTGAGGTCACTATCATAGGTATTGTCCGTATAGTTTGACATGGTGTATTCGCTCAGTTTCTTGAACTTTGCATACTTACCACCATCAGTATACACCATCTTTGTAGTATTCTTATGCTGTGTACCATATACATGTACTAAAGCGTGGCCCTTCGGCGTACCATTCTGGTCATTACAACCGAAGATACGCTGCACGATGCAGCCCTTGGCTTCTTCATCCACACCTTCATTCAGCTTCACGGTGGTGTTGCCGCCGATGTTGGCCTCCACGGCTCCTACATCGGCCTTGATACCCTTACCGCCGCCGTAGGCATTGTGCTTGATCTCGCCGCCGGTAAGGCTGACCTTGGTATCCTTCTTCACACTGCCTAACTCGCCACCGCCATAGACGTTGCCGGCAATGGTACCGCCCTTGATGTTCACCTCTGTCCAGATGGCAGTGGCAAACATCGGGTTCTCCACGGCAACCAATTCGGCTTCACCACGGCTGGCTCCGAAGACGTTGCCGCCATAGCCCTCCTGACCGATGGTGCCGCCGCTGATGGTGACAATGTTCATAGACTGTTTGCCTTGAACATTGTCGCCCTTTTTGTAAGGCTCATAGTTCTGTCCATAGAACTTAGGCATGCCCGTACCAGCCACAGAACCACCACCATAGACATTGCGGTGGATGATACCGCCCTGGATATCAACTTCGCTGAAGCGAGCCACACAACCAGCCAAGAAGCTGAGGCCTACATCGGTATAGGTCTCCTCGACACCGTCGCCATCACTGTCATAGCTATAGGTGTCAACCGTTTCGC
>Ga0310694_10003822_pt1 | contig 14708 bp, 6 predicted proteins | sample 174DNAGHGhighgp2_FD_203884 | JGI IMG/M metagenome (GOLD analysis project Ga0310694, IMG submission 203884) | Sheep rumen microbial communities from Palmerston North, Manawatu-Wanganui, New Zealand - 1742 DNA GHGhigh gp2 (v2) (version 2) | ecosystem: Host-associated > Mammals > Digestive system >... | reverse complement strand
GCAGTGTCGGCGATATCCACATCAAGGATAAGCTTGTAATCCTTGCCCACCTCGAGGTCCTTGACCAGCGGAACGCGGATGAATCCGTAGTCATCGCCACGCTTGTTGTACTTGATGCTGCGCTTGTTCCATGCCAGCTCGTTGCCCTCGCTGTCAAGCACACGCAATTTTTGGAACAGGTTATAGGTATCGAGCAACGAGTCAACACGCAGTTCCACAAGGGGTGTCTTGAAATGGACAGGAGCGCCCTCATAGGGGAACACGTTCACCCCGCCAAGGTGGTTGCGCGGCTGGGTATAGAACTGCATCACAAAATCCTCGTCCATCGGCGTGCCGCCGCCGTGTTCGGCGGTTTTCTTGAGCGTGAGGGTATAGAGGGTGTTCACGTCAAAGGCATCGGTGGGCGTGAAAATCAGGCGGTAATACGAGTCCTCCCATGTGAACTTTCCCTCGAGGGGCGGGTCGAGCGTGAACGCGTCACAGGTGGTGGCGCTGTCCATGTCCCAATTAAAGGTCAGTGTGATGGGATGGCTACACTTCACGGCCGGGTCGCCCTCGCTCCACACGGGGCTGTAGTCCACCACCACGGGAGGCGTGTCGCGCACGCGCTTGAGATAGAAGTTCTGATAGGTCGAGGCGTTGGCCGTGACGGTGACCGTTGCGGTCTGGGTGAAATGTGACGGCTCGCTCACCTCGACGGTGTAGATGCCGGGGTTGACATACTTGAAGGTATAGATACCGTTGCGCAGCGTGTCGGTCACGGTGCGCTGCACCTCGGTGCCGTTATCGTCCAGCAGACGCACGGTGGCGCCATGGATGGGCATCAGCTGGTCGTCGCCATAGACGATGAACGGTTGCGGATTCTCCTGCAGGCGCTTGATGCGGTCGTCGCGCACGTTGCCCGATACCACGCCCTGGCTGAAGTAGCCCAAGCGTCCGAAGTACTTGTCGGCACCGAGCGAGATGTTCCAGCCCTCAAGCCAGCAATACTGCAAGCCCAACAGGCGGTAAGCCTCGGGGATGTAGTCGTGGAACGAGCCCTCGCTCAGGTTGGCCACGGCACGGTTGCCGCGCAGCACGCCATAGCCCTGGGTGCCCCACTCGGGACGGAACGACCAGTCGCCCCAAATCTGGTAATTGTGGGTCCACACGGTGCCCTGGTTGGCGTACAGGTAGGGCTCCAGGTCGGCAGCGAGCACATCGGCATTGGCGATCTGTGGCGAACCGGTATAGCCACGGTAGAAGACCATCGGGAAGTTGTTGACGGCACTGGTGCCCGTAGCGTTGCTGTGGATGGAATAGAACACATCGGCACCGCTCTGGTTGCACAGGGCCACGATGGTCGAGAGCGCCAGGTCGTCGGCCGTGGTGTTGGTCACACGCGAGATACTGGTCTTGTAGCCCTTCTTCTGCAGGATTTCCTGCAGGGCCAGGCCTTTCCTCAGGTTGGACTTGGACTCCCAGGAGCCGGCACTGTCGCCCTGATGGAAAGGATAGATGACCATGTTGCGGTCATCGCTGTCATAGCCGCCATGTCCCGGGTTGATATACACGTGGGGCTGCTGTGCGCTGGCGACGTTGATGGCTACCACCGTCATCAACATCGCAATCGAGGATTTGAGTAGATTCTTTCTCATGACGTTGTAACGGTTTTATTGGTAAATGTTGATTTTCATCTCATAGAGCAGACCGTCGATGGTCGTATAGACAATCCGGCCGCCGCCACTGGTGGGCTGCATGGCCATCGACGACGGCTTGGTCAGTTCGGCCTGCCAGGTGCCGTCGGCCTTGAGCAACATGATCTGTGACGAGGTGAACTGGTGGCCGTCGTCCTTGGCATTCTGGGCGACGATGTACTCGTTATTATACCAGCAGGGCATCTCGTAGTTGCCCAGCATGGCCAGCACCTGGCCGCGCAGGTCGATGACCACGATGCCCTTGCCGGCGGCAAAGAAGGCCACGCGCTTTCCGCCGGGCGAGAGCGAGGCCCACAGGTAGCCCGCCCACGAGTCCACAGGGCTGAAGACACGGTCCTCGCCGCCCACGGTGACGTGGACACGGCTGCCCTCGGTCCATGCCGCATCGCCGATGTCGCTCGACGAACGGTAGTCACGGCCCGGCGACTTCAACGCACCGCCACGCGTAGCGGCCACGGCATGCACCGCGCCATGCTGCGACGACGTGACAACGGCACACTGGCGGGTCGCAGCATCATAGCACTGCCCCGTGCGGTAAATCAGATGATCCTCGTCCCCCACCTGCTGGGTCACAAAGTACACCTTGCCGTCACCGCCGAAGCAAGCGTCGTGTCCGGCGACATAGTCACGGGTGACTGTCGTGGTCACCCGGTCGGCCAGGTCATGGAGCTTGAGGGCGCCGTCCTCGGTAGAGAACAGCAAGCGGGTGCCCGCAGCATCGAGCACAGGGTAATAGGCCGGGCCTTCCACCCCCTCGAGCAGGCGCTTGAGCGAAGTCACCTCCACCTCCTGGGCCATCAGCGGCAGCATCAGCGCCGCCAACACCATCATTGTTGTCAATCTTTTCATAGTCATTTGGTTTTTAGACATTAGACTTTAGCTGTTAGTCTTTAGCTTGATTCTTATTATTAAACTATTCAGGAATTCTCTGGGAGAAGATGAGGGTGTCTCATCATTCATTCGTTACAAATTGAATCGCGCTTCGCGCGAGAAATTAAGCAAAATTTTTAATAAAATTAAAAAAATACCGTCTTGTTTAATTTTTATATAAATTTTTGCTTAATTTCTCGGCCGTTAGGCCGATCATAGTTTTAGAAGTGAATATGACGCACCTCCCAGCTCAAAACTCACTTTGGCTTCTGCGTGCTCTTGAGCTTAAACTCGGTGTACGTGGTCTGGTTCTTCTTCACCTTGAGTTTGGTAGTCAAGTAACGCTGGTCGTGGCCGTAGTAGAGTTCGAGTTTATACTTCGCGGGGGGGAGGTTGGTGAACACAAACACGCCATTGTCCAGGTCATCGGTCTTGAATACACGCACCACTTGCCCGCGGTCGTTGTACAGACGCAGCAGGGCCCCGTTGATGGGCAACAGTTTGTCGTCGCCAAAGATGCGCCTGTCCTCGTCATAGCGCATCAGGTCGGCCCAGCGCACGGCACCGGCAATGACGCCGTTCTTGAACTTGCCCTTGCGGCCGAAGTACTCGTCCATGCCCAGTGACTGGTTCCAGGCCTCGAGCCAGCAGTAGCTGTCGTTCATCAGGCGCTCCCGCTCGGGCAGGTAGTCATGGAACGAACCCTCGCTGAGCATACCCGGCAGCTTGTTGTAACGCAGCACGCCCAGGCCCACGCGGTATCCCCACTCGGGATAGAACGACCAGTCGCCGTTGCTGCGCTCCTTGTGGGTCCACACGGCAATCTTATTGCCCTCGGCATGTTTCATCACCGCCTTACTCAGCTTGAGGCTGCCTTCCACCGCAGGCTTGTCGTTCCATCCGCGATACAGTCCCAGCGGGAAGTTGATGCGCTTGTCGATGCCCGTGGCGTTGCTGTGTATCGAGAAGAAGATGTCGGCACCGCTGTTGGCTGCCAGGGCGACGATCTCATACAGGTCCAAGTCATCCTCGGTAAAATTGGTCTTGCGCGAAATGGCGGCCTCGTAGCCCTTGTTCTGCAGGATTTCCAGCAAGGCCAGGCCCTTGGTCAGGTTGGAGTTGGACTCATAGTAGTGCACGGTATCCTGAGCGCCGATGACCCACGTGGGCACGTGGCGGTCGTCGCTGTCGTGGCCGCCGTGGCCGGGATTGATGAACACGCGCGGCACATCCTTGCCGCCGCGGTTTTCAACCTTTTTGGTTCCGCCCTTGCCCTTACCCGCTGCGGTGCGCATGAGGGCCGGCGGGATGTCCAGCTGCAGCTGCTTGACGGTGCCGTCGTACTGGATGGTGTATATCACCTTGCCGGCCGCCGTCATGGGCTGCACGGCACGTTCATCCCTGGGCGATATGGGTTTCATCGTCTCGCCATCGAGCGACAGCAGCCAGATGCGCGACCCGTTGGTGCGCGTGTTGCCGGCGTTGCTCATGGCGATGATGTGGTTGTTGTCATACCAGCTGGGCATGAGGAACTGCCCCAGTTCGGCGATGATGGTGCCGTTGAGATCGCACACCGTCACGCCACGCGACGCGGCTTCAAACATCACCATCGTCCCGTCGGGCGAGAGCGAGGCCCACAGGTAGCCGTTGCTGTCCTTGACGGGCTGCAGGGAGCGGGTAACGCCTGTCTCATCGACCAGATAGAGCTTGTCGCCGCGGGTATAGGTCCAGGCACCCACGTTCCCGTTGCTGCGGTACATCTGGCGCTCGCCGTTGATGACCACGCCCGCCGTGGCGCGCAAGGCCTGCACCCGTCCGTGCTGCGGCTTGAGGACCACCTGGTCTTTGCCCGTGGCCGGGTCATAGCAGTGACCGGCGCGATACACCAGCCCGTTCTTCTTGCGCTGCTGGGTGACATAATACACCTTGCCGTCGTCGCCAAAGATGGCGTCAAAGCCCGGATAGTCCTTGTTGGCGACAGTGGTCACGGCACCCGTCACGAGGTTTTTCAGCAGCAGGCTCGTCGCATCGGTGGGCGAATAGAGCACCCACTGCCCGTCAGGACTCAGCTGCGGGAAAAAGCCACAACTGTCCACCAGCGTCTTCTCGCTGCCGGGTTTCACCCCTGCTGCCGCTGCGCCCATCACCCACAGGCACATGATTGTCAAAAATACCTTCCTCATCTTCATGACCTTTATTTTTTATCGTTGAATAGGGCAAAGATAGTCATTTCCTAACACAAAATGCAACAATTACCTATTTTTTGTTACTTCTTCAGCCAAAAATCACTCATTGTCTTAAACCGCTTGAAAAAAAACGTTGCCTACCATGGAGTTTTAAAAAATTTATCCTAACTTTGCCACATTATCTTAACCAAATACCGAATAGTGTTATTTTGCTAGTTATAGATAACAAATCGTGTATAACTATCCTCTTTATTAACTTATAAACCCAAAAGCGTATGAAAAAGTTTCTATTACTACTGCTAGGCCTCACCATTGCGGTGGGGGCCTCGGCTGGCGTTAATTCTTCGGATTATTTCAAGCCAGCCATGCATCAGGCGGCAGGCCAGCAGGCCAACAGATGGCTCAAGCACCACCAGGCCAAAGACCTAAAGGCTCGCCCCACATCAGACAAAGCCTCAATGACCAGACAGACCAATCCTGTGGCTAAGCCAAAAGCCTTCACAGGCTTTACCAAGGACGAACTGGCTGCTCAAAAGGAGATTCTCTCGACTGCCCCCTACAAGGCGGTCACCGTGGCAAAAGCTCCGAACAGAACTCCCGTGGTCATTAGCACTCAGCCCGAAGGCGAACTGGTGGAATACGATCATGCACTCAGTTTTTTCAGCTTCTCCAATCAAGAGTTACTCAGCGGTACGATAAAATCCTATATCGTCTATGCCCCTGACGGACAAACGGTGTATATCAAGAACGTCTGTGGCGCTTACACATCCAATGCGTGGGTGAATGGCACCATCAACGGTAACAAGATTACGGTGCCCATGGATCAATACCTCTACTATGACAGTTATAACAATTGGTCCATGCAGTTGGTATGGGGACATACCACTAAAAACGAGAGCAACACGATTGTATTCGTTCAAGACCCCACTGTGACCGAGGTCACGTTTACTATCGACGGCGACAACATCTACCTGGATGGCTCCAGTGCCGGCAATAACGGCGAAGGGGCCGTTGGTCTGTCTATCATTGACGAAGGCGGTCTTTCCTATGGTTTGGAATGGGGATCACAATATACAGCCATCGAACCAGTAGTTATTCCGGATGATCCGGTTATTCCGGAACCCATCACCGAGCAGCCCGAGGGCGAAGTGAAGATCTATAAACGTTCAGGGCAATGCATCAGATGGCATAATGAAAATGACGTATGGGTGCCAATGGTCACTCAACAAGAAGGCAAAGTCAAAATCGTTTATGATCCCGACGGTGAGACCGTTTACATCGAGAATCCTATCTCTGGCATCTATGGCCATACCACATGGGCAAGGGGTACCATACAAGGTGGGAAGATTCATGTGCCCATGGGCCAGGCTCTCTCACATATCGAAGATCCTAATGGTGACTTCGACGGTTTGCTCGAATGGGGAACAGCAGTAGCCCAAGTCAACTGGTTTGATTTTGTCCAAGACACTACGGTGACCGAGGCCACCTTTACCATCGATGGCGACAACTTCTACTTGGACAACTCGAGTGGTGGAATTGACGGAGACGGTGCCGTAGGCATGGCAGTCATGTACACCAGCGACAACCACATGGGAGGTTTGGATTGGAATACCGGATATACCCTCTTCACTCCACCGACACTCATCTACGGCCAACCCGAGGGTGAACTGGTGAGCTACATGTACACTTGTAATTACTATGACTTCTACGACAATCAGGTTTACCCTAGTTCATCTACAGCCCACTTTGTTTATGCTCCCGATGGGGAGACGGTGTATATGCAAGTCTTTGAAGATTCACCCTGGATGACAGCCACAATCTCAGGCAACAAAATCCACTTGCCACTGGGTCAGTACACCTGGTATAATCCAAACGACTACTCCGGTGACATCTTCGCATGGGGAACGATTGAACCTGCTCCGGCTGGCGAAGGAGGTGTTGTATTTGTTCAAGACAATACCGTGACCGAGGTCACATACACCATCAATGATGGTGTCATCACTATGGATAATTCCAGTGGTGGCGTTAACGGCCTGCATGCCGTAGGTATGGTTGAAATATCGGACGATGGCAAGTATCCTTACTATCTGGAATGGGCAACGACATTCACCCCTTACACCGAGCCGACGGTGGTTTACGAGCAGCCTGTGGGTAACTTGGTGACCTACACCCGTTATGTTCAAGGAATCAATTATAATGAACAGGTAATCGATGATGTTGAGTGCGATTTTAATGTCGTTTATGCTCCCGACGGACAGACGGCATACATCCAGGATCCTGTTAGTGTGATTCCCGAGGGCTCATGGGTACAGGGTACTGTCAATAACAACAAAATCACCGTGCCACTGAGGCAATACATATTTTATAATAATGGTTTCGGTGTAATTACCGCTTGGGGTACCAACACCTTGGGTGAAAATGGATATCAATTCACTCCCGACTATTCTGTGGCCTCGGTGACCTATACGATTGACGAGGACGGCTATGTGACCATCGACAACTCCCAGGCCGGCATGAACGGCAATGGAGCAACCGGCATAGCAGTAATCTTGGATAGCGGTTCACAATATTTTGCTATGGAATGGAACGTTCCGGGACCGTCCGGGCCCATCACCGAGCAGCCCGAGGGCGATCTGGTGCAGTATGTGCGTCACGGCAACTGGATTTATGAGTCTGGCTCGGTTGTGCCGCTCGGAGGCCTCATGGACGTCGTCTTTGCTCCTGACGGACAGACGGTCTATATCAAGGATCCCATCGACGGTTTCAGGTACGGTACATGGGTAAAGGGCACCATAAACAACGGCATTATCGATGTACCCGTTGGACAGATTCTCTCGACCGAGACCAAGTATAACACCGTTCTGATGTGGGGAAAGATGGCCCTGAGTACGACATATTGGATTTACGAGTTCACCCCGGATTATAGTAAGACAACTATTCAGTATGAAATCGACGGCGACAACATCTATATGCTTGACGGCTCGAATGAGGCGCCCGTTTACTATGGTCCCGCTGCCATGATGGAGGATATCGAATCAGCCGAAGGTGTCGAGTTCGAGGCCTACTATACCCTCTACGACGGCCCGATGGTAATCACCAGCCCGCCCGCTGGCGACCTGAAGACCTACATCAGGAGCGGTAGCGGTTTCTACCCTGATGGAGGTCTAAATAAAAAGGACGGTGGCAACCGCTACATTGATGCTCCCAAAATCAAGGAACAATACGGTGAGGCCAATGTCGTTTTCGCCCCCGACGGGCAGACGGTTTACCTGCAGGATCCCGTATTCTGCGGAGAGCAGTATAACCGCGGCACTTGGGTACAGGGCACCCTGAGCGACAACGGCACCAAGATTCATGTGCCCCTGGGACAGTATGTTTCCTGGGATTTGGACTCCGAGAGTGGTGACATATTGGCATGGGGTTCCACTTCACTGATAGACGTCGAGGGCAATGGCAATCTGGAAATGGGGTTCATGCCCGATCCTGACCTGGCCGAGGTCACCTACACCATCGCTAACGGCTGCATCAGTCTGGACTACTCGGGTGGCGGCTCTTACCAAGAGTTCTATGATCTCCTCGATCAGTATTACAATGGCGAGATTGACTATGAGACGTTAGAGCAACTGGCGGCTCCGTTATTCATCACCAGCGGTCTTGCCTACACCGACGCTGAAGGCAATTGGACCGGCGAGAGTAACTGGGGCACCTTCTATACTGGCAAGCACCCTGCTACCCTGCCCGACCCCGTGGTGCATAACTGGTATGACGCTCAGAATGAGAACGGCAACAGTCGCGTGGATGTAGAAATACCCACCGTCGATACCGATGGCATGCCCATCTTTGAAGACGCATTGAGTTACAGCATCTATACCGACAATGACCAGATCTTCACCTTCGACGCCAGCCGCTATGGCCTTGACGAGAATGTGACCGAGGTCACCTACGACATGTGGCAGAACAGCTGGAGGCTGGATCCTCATGCCGGTATTCGATTCTTCCGCACCAATGCCGAGGGCTACGAGCCCTTCTTCAACTGGCGCATCGGTATCCAGTTCCACTACACCATCGATGGCGTAAAGAACTCCACCAGCATCGTTTATCTCGAGGTGTTTGAGAAGCCCAACGACGACATGCCCGGTGACGTGGACGGCAGCGGCAATGTCGATATCGACGACGTCACACAGATGATCAGCCGCGTGCTGGGCAACAGTTCACAGCCCGGATTCATCGACGCTAATGCCGACCTCAACGGCGACCACGTCAGCGACATCGACGATGTCACCATCGCCATCAACATTGTACTCGGCAACTAACCACCGCATGGACCAACAAGGTGTGTCGTAATAGTATCGAACTTTATATTAACCGCCCTAACGGGCGGGAAATTCAACAAATTAAATAAAAAATTATCCAAAATGGGGTTCTGTGAAATTTTAAATATAATTTGAATAATTTCCCGTGCGCAGCACGGTTAATATAATGTCATCTAACTCTGGCACACCCTCAAACCCACAGCAGGGGCGTAACACCAACCCGTTACGCCCCTGCTACATTATCCACCCACTTTAAAACCACGAATTGCATCATTAGTCTCCGATTAAAAAAGTTGGGGAAGCGCTATGGCTGACCACAGGCTTCCCCGATAACTTGAAACAAATCTTCTTCTGCTTTGGTTATGCTAAATGATATCAGAAGTAGTTATTTCGTTTTTTTACTGGATGACTGAGAACATCGAGCTGATTGCATCCACACTGCCGTTGATGTAGGCGTAGATGCAGCTGATCAGGCCGATGAAGACGATGCCCAGCACACACAGGATGAGACCTGCGCGCTCGGTCCAGTGACTCTTGAACGTGGGAATCACGCAATCGTCCTGACGCAGGAACATGGCCTTAACCACCAGCAGGTAGTAGTACAGCGAGATGATGGTGTTGACCAGCGCAATGAGCACGAGTACATAGATGGCCACCGAACCCTGATGGCAAGCGCCAACGAAGATGAAGAACTTGCTGAAGAAGCCTGCGAACGGGGGGATACCACCGAGCGAGAACATCGCCAGCATCATCGTGAAGGCAAGCCAGGGGTTGGTCTTGAACAGGCCGTTGTAGTCGTCCATGGTGACGCGGCCCGTCTGGCGCTCGATAGCGGCAATCACGCCGAAAGCGGCGAGGTTGCTGAAGATGTACACGAGCACGTAGTAGATCATCGATGACATACCCATCACGTTGACGGCGATGATGCCGAGCATGATGTAACCGGCCTGGGAGATGGACGAGAACGCCAGGAAGCGCTTCAGGTTGCGCTGACGGATGGCGAACAGGTTACCCAGCGTGATGGTGAGGATGATTACGGCATAGAGCATCCACTCCCACACCTGGGAGTAGGCCGAACCGAACACCTGCACCAGAATCACCAGGAAGGCGAACGCAGCGGCACCCTTGCTGATGACCGACAGGTAGCTGGTCACAGCAGTCGGGGCACCCTGGTAAACGTCGGCAGTCCACAGGTGGAAGGGAACGAGCGAGAGCTTGAAGCCCACACCGGCGATGACAAATGCCAGGGCTGCGATCAACAGCGCCGAGCGGTTGCCGATGAGCGCCGTGGCGATGTCCTGGAAGTAGAGCGAACCGCTCATGCCATAGACAAAGGAGATACCCAGCAGGAAAATCGCCGACGAGAAGATGGCAGTAAAGATGTACTTGGCTGCCGCCTCATGGGACTCATAGTAACGCTTCTCAAAGGCTGCCAGGGCTGCGATGGGCAGCGAGGCAGTCTCCAGACCGATGACAAACAGCAGGAAGTGGCGTGCCGAGATCATGAGGAACATGCCCAGCAGCGTCAACAACGTCAACTCGTAGAACTCGCCGCGGCGAACGCTAACAAAGTCGTTGTTGGTCCACTTCACGGCCTGCAAGAGCACCAGCACGACACCCACGTTGAGGATGTTCTTCATCACCCAGGTGGGAGCGTTGCTCTCAAACATGCCGCCAAAGGCCTCTCCCACCCCAGCGGGGAAGCAGAAGCAGTATATCGTGTAGAGCGCCATCATGATGACCGAGAAAACGGGCATGTAACGCTGAGTGCGCTCAGGCATGAAAGTGTCGTAGATGAAAACGAGCAGGAAAACCAGCAACAGGCCTATCTCCTGCGGCATCAACAAGAATTGTGAATAATCCATCATATCTAAATTTTTTACTTTTAGTCTTTAGCTTTTAGCTTTTAGCAGTTAGTGATTAGCATTCATTGATTTGGGCCAATAGCTAATTGCTGATAGCTAACAGCAGGTTAAACACTTTCATCAAATCAAGGTCAGCGCAGACTGCAACGCCTTAACGACGGGGTCAAAGCTGCTGCTGATGATGTTAATAAAGAAGTTGGGGAAGCAGCCGATGGCAGCCACGGCAAGAATCAGCGTGGCGGTCGAGAGGCGCTCCTCCCAGCTGGCGTCGGTCAACGTGCGGTGGTGCTCATCCTGTACCTCGCCAAAGAGCAACTTGGCGACAACACGCAGGATGTAAACTGCCGTCACAACAATCGAGGTGGTTGCCATGATGGTGAGCACGCGGTGGAACATGTCGGTGTGCTGGAACGAGCCGAAGAAGATGGTCATCTCGGCAGCGAAACCGCTCAAGCCCGGCAGACCCAACGATGCCAAACCGGCAATCACATAACCCACGCCCAGGTAAGGCATGATGTGCATCATACCGCCCATGTCGCGGATGTCACGCGTGTGGGTGCGGCCGTAGATCATACCGATCAGGGCAAAGAACAGGGCCGTCATCAGACCGTGAGAGAGCATCTGCAGCACAGCACCAGTCATCGCCGTGGTGTTGAACATGAGGATGGCAAACAATACCATACCGCAGTGGCTCACCGACGAATAGGCGTTGATGTACTTGAGGTCGGTCTGCACACAGGCGCTCAAGGCACCATAGACGATGCTGAAGCCCGTCAACAGCAGGAAGATCCATGCCAGCTCATTGGCAGCGAAAGGCATCAGATAGATAGCGATGCGGAAACAGCCGTAACCACCAAGCTTCATCAGTACACCGGCGTGAAGCATCGACACCGCGGTGGGCGCCGAAGCATGACCGTCGGGAGACCAAGTGTGGAACGGGAACATGGCACCCAGCACACCGAAGCCGACAAACGTCAGCGGGAACAGCAGGTACTGCCAGTTGTGGGGGATGGCATCGTTATGGGCGATTTCCAGGATGTTCATCGTCAAGGGCTGACCCTCGGGGGCCGAGTGGAAGTAGATACCGATGAGGCCGAGCATCAGGAAGGCCGAGCCACCCATCAGCATCAGCGTCAGCTTCATGGCGCTGTAGTTCTTGTTGCCGCTGCCCCACACGCCAATCAGCAGGTACATGGGAATCAGAGCGACCTCATAGAACATGAACATCGTGAACAGGTCGATCGAGATAAAGAAGCCGAACACACCCGTGGACAGCAGGAAGAACCACATGAAGAACTGACGGGGCAGCGGGTTCATCTTCCACGAGGCGAACACGCCGGCGAACACGATGAACGCCGACAGCAATATCATCACAACGCTCACGCCGTCAACGCCCAGTGCCAGGTGCACATTGAAGGGGGCGTACCACAGCAAGTCGCTGCGCAGAATCATTTCACTGGTGTCACCGGCACCGCGGATGTCCAGGAACATCTTGACCAGTGCTATGGCAAGTACCATGAGCACACTGGCGCCGATAACGGCAACGGTCCTGATGGCCTTGATGCCGCGGTTGCTGCACAGGGCCAGGCCTCCGAGAGTCAACAGAGGCACGATCACAAAGTAAATCAGTATATTATTGAAAAGTTCCATTTGATATATCCTTTCTATTTTGTTAGACCGTTGATTTTAGAACAATACACATATCATGGTGACAACACCCAGCAACAGGGCGCCAATCAGATATACAAACACATAGGCCTGGATGCTGCCTGACTGCAGGCGACGGATGCCGAACGATACCGAGTTGGTGGCGTCGGCCATCCAGTTCATGAAGCCGTCGATGATGTGACGGTCAAACCAGGCGATGGGCACACAGATACCCTGGAAGATAATCTTGTGGGTAATGAACTGGTAGAGCTCGTCCATGTAGAAGCGCTTGTAAGAAGCCGTCCACAGGCCGCGCATCGAGTTGGCCATGCGCTCGGGCAGCGGGTTCTCCTTGAAGTACATCAAGGTAGCGAGACCGATACCCAACAGGGCCACGGCAACGCTCGAACCGGCAACGGTCCAGTTGATGGCGGTGTGCAATTCCTTGCCGTCCCAGGTAACCATGTCGTGGAAGGGAACGAAACCGGCAACAATCGAGATGGCAGCCAGGATGATCAACGGCAGCGTCATCGTCCAGGGCTGATCCTTGGGAGCATGGTGGGTGTGAACCTCATGTTTCTTCCAGAAGAAGATGAGGTAGTAAATGCGGAACATGTAGAAGGCGGTCATGCATGCCACCATCGACATCCACAGTCCCCAACCCAGGCCGCGCTCATAGGCAGCAACGAGGATCTCATCCTTTGACCAGAATCCGGCAAACGGGGGGATACCGGCAATCGCTAGACAGCCGATCAGGAAGCAGATGCTGGTGATGGGCATGAACTTGTGCAGGCCGTGCATCTTGTCGTTCTCATTGCTGTGAACGGCATGGATAATGGCACCGGCGCACAGGAAGAGCAACGCCTTGAACATAGCGTGGGTGAACAGGTGGAACATCGACGCCATGTAACCCAGGCCGTAACCCTCGTGAATCTCGATGAGCGAGTTGTTGTTGGAGGAAACGGCCAGCGAGGTCATCATGAAGGCAATCTGCGAGATGGTCGAGAAAGCCAGCGCACGCTTGATGTCGCTCTGGGTGCAGGCGATGGCGGCGGCATAGAAGGCCGTAAAGGCGCCGACCACCAGGATGATGTTCATCGCACCCTGCACGAGCACATACAGCGGGAACAACCTTGCCACTAGGAACACACCAGCGACAACCATGGTCGCAGCGTGGATCAGGGCCGACACGGGCGTGGGACCCTCCATAGCATCAGGCAGCCAGATGTGCAACGGGTACATCGCACTCTTACCGGCACCGCCGATGAAGATGAAGGTCAAGGCCCATGCCATTACCGAGCAGCCCATGAAGGTAGCGCCTCCGGCAGTGCTGATGGCGCTCTGGGCGGTGTCCAGGCTACCCGACATCGTGGGTCCGAAGACCAGCTTGTCGAAGTCGAACGTGCCCGTATAGTAGCTCAGAATCATGATACCCAACAGGAAGAACAGGTCAGCCAGACGGGTGACAATAAAGGCCTTCTTGTTGGCATGGTTGGCGGCAGGCAGTGAATAATAGAAACCGATGAGCAGGTAGGACGACAGACCCACCATCTCAAAGAAGATGAAAATCTGGAAAATGTTGGTGGCTACCACCAGTCCCAGCATCGAGAACGTGAACAGGGCCAGGAAGGCATAGTAACGCTGGAATCCCTTCTCGGCGTTGCCGTCGTGGTCGCTCATGTAACCCAAGCTGTACAGGTGCACCATCAGCGATACCGTGGTAATGACCACAAGCATCATCGCGGCGATGGGGTCAACCAGGACACCCATGCGCACCACCAGCGTGTCGGTAAACGACAACCAGGCGGGATTGGCAACGACGACAGCCTGACGCACACCGTCCACCATCTGGCCCTGGCCGCTACCGAAGAAGTAGGTCAGCGCAACGCCATAGGCGAGGACGGTATCGACCAGCATGGCCAGCACGCCAATCACACCCGTGATTTTTCTACCCATTTTCACCCCGACGAGTCCCAGGAACAGGAACATGAACAGGGGCAATGCTACAACTACTATTGCTAAACTTAATGGCATAATCGTTAGAATTTCAGTTTAGTGATTTGGTTGATGTCCACGTTCTTGGCAATGCGGAACACATTGATGATGATGGCAAGGGCAAGGGCCGTCTCG
>Ga0310694_10003821_pt1 | contig 14709 bp, 11 predicted proteins | sample 174DNAGHGhighgp2_FD_203884 | JGI IMG/M metagenome (GOLD analysis project Ga0310694, IMG submission 203884) | Sheep rumen microbial communities from Palmerston North, Manawatu-Wanganui, New Zealand - 1742 DNA GHGhigh gp2 (v2) (version 2) | ecosystem: Host-associated > Mammals > Digestive system... | reverse complement strand
ACAATGCTTATATTCTTATCACACATTGGTACCAGTCGAGCACTTATAAGATTGAAAAGATAGAAGGGCAGTACATCTACTTCACCGCCGATGACCTGAAAGAATCCTCTTATGGTGGATACAACGTAAACGACGACTATAACTACGGCAAAAAGACTATCCGTTACAAACTTTGCAATATAGAGACCAGCGAGGACTATTTTCATATTACAGACGGGAAAGTGCATCTTCCAAAAGGTGTTACTTCCGTATGGGAAGGTAGAACCCATAATTTCCTGACTTTCCAAAACTGCAAGTTTTCGTCGGTAGAAATTAAAGGCATACAGTTTTTAGGTAATGCTTTTGAAGACTCGAATCCTGCAATTCGTATAAAAAACACATCGTGCGAAAAAATCAGAATCCATAAATGTAGTTTCTGCGGCATGCGAGGAAGTATCATCACGGTTTCGGCATCACCAAACGTCAAAATCGACAACAATCAATTTGTAAATACATATTATTATGGCATCTGGTCAAACAACGAAAGTGCCAATACGGTGGTGGAGAAAAACAGCTTCAAGTCGATGGGCAAGCGTATGAACAACACTACATGCGTTGGATGCTTAGGGACGAATTATCGTGTTTCTGATAACGTTTTCCTAAACTTCGGTTATGGCGGAATCCGTACAGGGGTGTGGTACAAAAACAACATGAAAAAACCTTGCACAGGAGTCATAGAAAACAATGACCTAAGTTACAGCCAAGACTATTTGGACCACATTGACAATTATGGTATCATGGATGGCGGAGCCATCTATCTTGCTACCAAAAACGCTGGCTCGATTGTGCGATACAATTATATTCATGGGTTCTCTGGAATGAAGTCCAACCGAGGCATTTTTTGTGACGATGGAGCCAGCAACATTGAAATATATGGCAATGTCATCACAGAAATTGCCAACAGCATATGCATAGATTCGCGCCGTGTTACCTTCGTTGAGCGTTCCAACACCCCCGAATCAGGCATTGACAAGGCGAATGTGAATATCATTATTAGGGATAACATTGTTGATGGAAAAGTCCGCTTCGAAGCTCATGAAGATCCTGACAACGGCTGCGTCAAGGGAGCCAATTACATTCTTCTTGCCAAAGATGGCAAAAGACCAAAAATGAGCATAAAAAATGTGGCAAACCAAGAAGACGACATCGTATTGGAGTACACAGGTATGAAAAACGAAAAAATAGGCATCTCTTCCCAAAGCTATCATTTGATGAAAAGAACCAAAATATGGCATTCGGTGCGTAGCCATTTTGTTATGAAATGATATTGACTTTATGAATGGTGAGTATTACTATATTGGTCGAGTTCCGATTGCCATCACAAATCTTGACAAGACCGTGGCCTTGATATACGACACTATTGTGAGTGGCGGCAAAGGATACGTGTGTGTCAGCAATATGCGCACAACGACTCTGGCCAACGAGGATGACGATTATTGTAAGTTGATGGAACATTCGTTGCTGAATGTTCCTGACGGTACGCCGTTGGTGTGGTGTGGAAAATGGTGGGGTATTAAAGATGTTGGGCAAGTTTGTGGCCCTCATCTGTTTAATAAAATGCTGACAGATAAAGAGCATGGATTCAAGCATTATTTTCTTGGCGATACTGAAGATACACTTATGGCTCTAACAAAAAAGGTGGAGAAGACAGATGGCGCTACTGTGGCTGGTAGTTATTCGCCCCCATTTAAACCTTTGGAAGAGTATGATCTGGAAAGTATGGCAAAAACCATCAACGAAAGCGGGGCTAACGTGGTGTGGACTTCGCTTCGTGCTCCCAAGCAAGATTATTTGGGACAGATGCTTATGCCTTTGTTGAATAACGGTATTGTAGTCGTGGGCGTGGGGGCAGCTTTTCGTTCCTATCTTGGCGAATATAAAACACCTGACGGAGTGCTCCAAAAGATGGGGCTGGCTGGTTTGGGCATGATGCGCAACACAACGGTTTGGAAAGAACTAAAATGGTATTTCAAGCACAGTCTTGCTCTCATGGGTTATTTCTTCACCATCAAGTGGAGGAGGCTCAAGGGCAAGAAGTGTAATGAATTATAATCCTTGTTTGGATGGAGAAGAGTACAAAACCATTTAGTGGTAAACACATACTTGTGCTGGAAGGTTATTGTAAACAAGTGTTGCCGTTCCTGCGTGGATTCAAGAATTTGGGCTGTGAAGTGACAGTGTTGTGCAGTGGGAAACTGGATTGCGGCTATGCATCGCGGTTTCCAGACCACAAAATATTGGGAATTTGCGACCCCCATAATCCTGAAGAATCAGAGAAATATATCATAAAGCTTATCAAATCCAGACAATATGATATGGTGTTTGCTCCTTTCGATTTCTCAGCTCGCATTCTGTCGCACAATAAAGAGGAGCTTTCAAAATATGCTATTATTTATGCCCTTGACCGAGAGGTGTTTGACCGAGCCAACAACAAGGAAGAAGTGATGAGGGTGTGTATGGAGAACGGGATACCTTGTCCCCAGACTTTTTTTGGATTGGAAAAATTGGAAGATATTGATGACAAAGTACTGTTCCCTGCCATAATCAAGCCTCACAGTATGTATGGCGCAAGAGGTTTTCATCTGTTTCACACAGCTGAAGAGATGCGTCAGTATGTACAAGAAAAGAAGATTAATCTGGCAGAATATGTGATTCAGGAGTTCATTCCTGATGGAAGCCCGATGATGAGTGGAAATGTGATGGTAGACAGAAATGGAAAAGTGAAGAGTTCGTATGTTTATGTCAGCGTGCATTTATTTCCAGAAAGGGGAGGCACGAGTACACTGAATGGTATTATTGAGCGTCCTGATTTGCAAGAGAATAGCGAAAAATTAGTTAAACTAATGAAGTTAAGAGGTGAAATAGGCGTTGACTTTATTTTGGACATACGTGACAATGTTGGAAAAGTGTTGGAAATAAACCCTCGACCTGGCCATGCCGCTACTTTGGGTTTCGTAGCGGGTATTAATCATGCAAGACAGATATTAGAAGATGCCTTCGGCATGGAGGTAACACCGATGGCGGTGACAGATAAGACAACGGCTGTTCGAATCTTGCAGAGTGATATCCTTTGGTTCCTTTCGTCCAAAGACCGCTTTTCTCGAAAGCCTAAAAAGCTTGGGTATAAGCGTGTGAAAGAGCAGATGTTTTATTGGGATGACCCTTGGCCGTGGTTTGCTTTCTCGTTGGGCTGCGTGAAAGATTACCGTAAAAAAATGAGCGAAAAGAAACAATGAAGGACTTCTTTGTCATAATAGTTTAATTTAATCCAAATCAATGAGAATGAATAACATAATATCAAATAATATTGTTTCAACCAATTCTAATGGCAGGGTTGCCTATCTTGACATGCTAAAATGCTTGGGTATGTTTATCGTGGTAAGCGGCCATATCCATATTGCTTATGGTTGGTTCTCACTGCCGATTCATAGCTATGTCATTCCGCTATATTTTATGTTATCAGGCATGACCTTCCGTAGAAGCAAGTTCCCTAAATTTGTTGACTTTGCGAAACACAGGGCAAAGACCTTGTTGCTACCGTATGCTATGTTTTCGGTGATTACTTGGGCATTTTGGGCTCTGTATTCATATTTTACACATGCTATGGTTGAAAGCTATTGGATGCCTCTGTTGCAAACAATTCTGGCACAGGGGTCAGGCCGTTATTTAGTTCATAATGTTCCTCTTTGGTTTGTTCCCTGCTTGTTTGTGGTAGAGATGATTTACTATTGGCTTGATAAATTGCCCAATTGGGGGAAAGTGTTGGCTTCGGTGGTTTTGGCTGTGATAGGATCGTTGATGATTCATGTGTGGAAAGGTGTATTTATATTATTACCATGGAGCATAGAAAGTGCTTTTGCTTCGGTTATTTTCTATTGTGTAGGAAATCTTTTGGTGAAACGCTATGGTCTGAAAGGAATAGAAACAATAGTGCTTGGCAAAAGGGCGTTGTCAATAGTAACAATCATTATCCTTACTGTGGTTCTCGTATTCACGGCACATTATAACCAACATATTTCACTCGGCTCTGATTTGATGGGTAAATCTCCTTTTTTGTTCTATTTTAATGCTTTCATTGGCATAATCACTATCGGTTTGTTTTCGATTCTGATTTGCTCAATTTCTTCGAATAACAAAGTGTTTAATAGCATTATGGATTATCATTTGTGGTTTGGCAGAAACAGTTTCTATATAATGGCCACACATGTGCCCGTAAAAGGCGTAATTATGGCTGCAATAGCCACAATTATTGGTAAATCAACACATTTTGTAGGCAATGACTGGATCTGTATGCCAGTTGTGTTTGTGTTGACCTGCGCTGTATGCTCAGTGTTGGCGGTATGGATTGGCAAGTTCAAATACATAGATGAGCAACGTCACATTAATAGAAGGGTAAAGTAATGAATATCCTCACCTTCGACATAGAAGAATGGTTCCACCTTCTCGATTGTGACGCCACGCGCACCGAGAATGAATGGAAAAACTATGAGGTGCGCATCTACGACAATGTGGAACGCATCTTCAGGGTTTTGGAGGACACGAATACAAAAGCCACCTTTTTCATCATTGGATGGATTGCAAAGACCTATCCAGATTTGGTCAGAAAGATTTCCGAGAAATACCAGATTGGCTGCCATACGATGAACCATCAATTGGTTTGGCAACATACTCCTGATGAATTTAAGGCAGATGTTGAAGAAGGTGTGAAGATGTTGGAAGACATTATAGGCAAGAAAGTGGAGTGTTTCCGCGCTCCAGGGTTCAGCATACGGGAATCGGAAGCTTGGGCTTTTGAGACTCTTGCTAATTTGGGAATCAAGTATGATTGTTCGGTGTTTCCAGCCGCTCATGCGCATGGCGGGATGCCCTCGTATCCGAAAGCCGCGCCTGGCGTCATTGAATACAACGGTGTTCAGATGAAAGAGTTTCCAGTAGGCTTCAAAACCATTGCGGGCAAGCATATCATGTTTTCAGGTGGTGGCTATTTCCGACTGTTTCCCTACACTTTGGTCAAGAAATGGACCGAAGAATCAAAAGCGTATTTATTAAGTTATATTCATCCTCGTGACTTGGATGCTGGACAACCCATGATCAAAAGCCTCTCGGCTGCACGCAAGTTTCGCTCATATGTAGGACTGAAAGGGGCTGAACAAAAGCTTCGCCATTGGTTGACAGATTTTCAGTTTACTGATGTCGCCTCCGCTGACCTTCAATGGGATTGGTCTACGGCTTTGCATATCAAGTTGTGAATTGGAATAGTTTTTTCCTGTTTTTTAATATCAAATCAAATGCATGACATTTATTTTATTCTTCTTGTTTTTTTCGTTGCTCTCATAGTGGCTTCGCTGACATATCAGCCCGTTTTGTATTTCGCCAAAAAAAACAACATTTTCGACAACCCTGATGTCAGAAAACTGCAAAGGGAACCTGTTCCCGTTATGGGCGGCTTGGTTGTCTTTTTTGGTGCCATGGCAGGTTCTTTGTGCTATTGGTTCAAATACAATTGCCTTTCCATCGTTCCCGTTCAACTTGCCATGCTTCTGATGCTCATTATTGGGGCTTGGGACGATATAAAGAAACTTTCTCCACTTTTGAGATTTGTTTTCGAAATCCTCATCGTGATCGCTTTAGCTGTTGGAAACAATTATCCGGTCAACGATCTTCATGGTCTTTGGGGCGTACATGGAATCTCACCATGGATTGCTTGGCCTTTGACGATTTTTGGATGTGTTGGCATTATTAACGCCATTAATATGATTGACGGTATTGATGGGCTTTCATCAGGCATTTGTATCATGGCGTTTGGTTTCTATTCTTGGATGTTTTTCACTGCACATGACTTTGTCAGGGCTGCATTGGGTGTCTCCATCATCGGTGGATTGATACCTTTCTTCGTTATGAACGTATTTGGAAAACGGTCGAAAATGTTTATCGGCGATGCGGGTACCATGATGTTGGGTGTTGCCCTTTGCGACATGGTGATGGCCATGCTGACCAAAAACTCGCTCTGTGGCATCAAAAGAGATGATGACGGTTTTTGCTTGATTGCCTTCGCTTTGGCTGTGCTGTCTATTCCAGTTTTCGACACCGTAAGGGTCATGCTGGGTCGTATCAGCCGAGGCGAGTCGCCTTTCTCTCCCGACAAGACCCACTTGCATCATGCCTTCATCGACTATGGTTTTCATCATTTGGAAACCTCGTTGATGGAAATTATGTTAAACATACTCATTATTTTATGTTTTTTTGTTCTTTATAGGTCTTACCTTCCCACGAAGTTTCAGCTATATGGGGTTATCGTAGCGAGCTTAGGGGTCACCTACGGCTTGTATTGGATGTTGGGACGCCGCAAGCGCATTGCCCAAAAGGTGAAAGAGATGTATGGCATCAGTATGGATGAATACGAAGCCTTGACGGATGAGGAAAGAAAGAAACTGAAGAAAATAGATAAAAGATAAGTAATAAATAAATTTAATTATGAAATTTACCATCATTGGCTGTGGCAACTCTGGTCTTATCCATGCAGCCAAATTATATGAAAAAGGTTATCAAGTTGCTTTATTGAAGACTTCAAATACCAATGGAAGATACTTCGACATAATCCAAGAAGAAAAGAGATTTAAAGTAAAAGACGATACCATTCAAGGTAATGGGCACGAATTTGTTGTAAAGCCTACTTTGATCACTAGAAATGTTAAGGAAGCTGTCGATTTCGGTGATATCATCATGGTGATGACGACCACCTCCCAACATGAGTTTGTCGCTCAGCTGATTGCTCCTTATGTAAGAGATGGACAAACCATCATCCTTGTACCTGGCTATATGGGTAGCCTTATCTTCAAAAAATATATCAACAAAAACGTAACCTATAGTGAATGGGAAACCACTGCATACAACGGACGTATCGTCAACAATGAGTATGTCAGGATTTCGTTCTATAATCCGAGGAATGCCATTTCGGTGTTGCCAGTGAGCCGTACACAACAAGTGCTTGACATTCTTTCTCAGTGTTTCGATAATACGAAATACACCCGCAAACACATCCTTGAATCTGCTTTCCACAATCCTAACATGATTGTGCATCCGATAGGTATCCTTTTCTCGGCATCACGCATTGAGTATAGCAATGGTGAGTTTTGGATGTACCGTGAGGCTTTTACGCCTTCTGTGGTTAACGTTATCAAGGCCTTTGATGTGGAGAAGAACAAGGTGTTGCAAGCTTTCGATTGTGATCCTTTGGATTATTTTGAGGCTGCTAAATGGCGTAACGAGGAAGACTTGAGTATTGATGCCATGACCGTATTTCGCTCCTTTGCCGACTCAAGTAACAAAGGGCCGTCGTTCATCGACCACCGCTATTTGAATGAAGATGTTCCTATGGGTTTGGGATTGTATATCTCCGTGGCCAAAATAGTGGGTGTTGACACTTCCATCCAAGAAGGCATCGCTTCCCTTGCCTCTGCCTTGTTGAATAAGGATTTGAAGTCGAAGGCGAGAACGATACAATATTTGTTGGGCAAGGATGAGGTTACGATCGAGGACATCAAGAAAGCGATTTCAGAATAGCTCAATCTATGACTGAGAAAAACCTAAAACAGAAAGCCGCTTTTGGCATGATGTGGACGGCCTTGCAGAAATACTCGACGATGGGCATCCAGTTCATCTCGGGCATTATTCTGGCGCGACTGCTCACGCCATATGACTATGGCTGCATCGGCATGCTCAGCATCTTCATGGTGCTGGCTGAGGCTTTCATCGACGGTGGTTTTGGCTCGGCATTGATACAGAAAAAGCGGCCCACGCAAGAGGACTATTCCACCATTTTCTGGTGGAACTTAGGCATGGCCGTGGTGATGTACGCCATTTTATTTGTGAGTGCGCCAGCTATTTCGAGGTTCTATGCCATTCCATTGTTGCGAGATGTGTTGAGGGTGCAAGGTTTGGTCTTGTTTATTTACGCTTTCAACATCGTGCAACGCAACCAATTGAGGAAAAACTTGAACTTCAAGGTGCTTTCAATTGTTACTATCACAACGGCTTTAATTTCGTTAGGCGTTACCATCTTCATGGCTTACAACGGCTTTGGCGTGTGGGCATTGGTGGCGCAAAACCTGGTTTCGACGGCCATACCAGCCCTTGTGTTTTGGTTCTTCATCAAATGGCGGCCTATCCTTGCGTTCTCCAAGCAGTCGTTCAAGGAATTGTTTAACTTTGGGTTTTATATGTTTTTGACTCACCTGCTGAATAGTTTTGGCCAGCAAATACAAGGATTGTTGATCGGAAAAGTTTATAATCCTACAACCATGGGTTACTATTCTAAAGCGCATGGTACCGAAAAGCTGGCTTCAAATAGTGTTTCTTCCATTATGACGCAAGTGACTTATCCTCTTTACGCCGAGGCGCAGGATAATAAACCAATGATGATCAACATGATTAAAAGGATAACGATGACCCTATCATATCTCACGTTTCCAATAATGTTTATCCTTATCCTTCTTGCGAAACCAGTTTTTGTCTTACTTTATTCTGAAAGATGGTTGTCGAGCGTTCCTTATTTTCAAGTGCTGTGTTTGGCGGGTTTGGCAAATTGTCTGATGGCAGTGAATTTACAGACGATTTCAGCAATTGGAAAGAGTAAGGTGATGTTTGTGTGGACTGTGGTAAAGAGGGTTGTTGGTATTGGTGCCATTGTTCTTGGTTTGTTGTGGTTTGGCATGAAAGGTTTATTGGTGGGTGTAATTATTAATAATTATTTCTCTTACTTTGTAAACATTAGTTTGGTTTCAAAACATGTGGGTTATAGGTGGACACGCCAACTATTGGATATAATGCCTGTGGCGATTGCTTCTATTGTAGCAGCAATAGTAAGTTATGGATGTGGGTATTTTTTGCATTTGGACATGTATCCTGACGGAATCGTGAAATTAATCGTTTATTTAGTGATTTATTTAGGTTGGTCATTTATTTTCAAACCAGAGGCGTATACCTATTCTATTAGCATTATTCCGGCAAAATTCAAGTTTTGGGAAAAGAAAGGTAAAAAGATAAACAAATGATGATGAATAAAATGAAATAAGTATGATACAGATTACTTGTCCCAATAATAATATACCAGAACGGACATACGCCATACACGCCCTTCTTTCTGATGAGCTTGGTTGCAATCGCAATGACTACATCATTCAGTTTAAGGATGATGTACAAGATTATGAATTAGATGTTTATGGAAAAGAATATACCATCGAAGATCATTTTTTCAATCGGTTTGTAGAACCTTTATCATATTTGAAGTTAGATAACATACCTGAGGAGTTGGTCTTTTTCCATGGTTTAGGATTGGAACTCCCGATTATTTATGGTGAGGACAAATTTGTTCAGAAGGAGAATGGCGCTGTTATAGGGTTGGATATCTTTGCGTCCACGTTTTTTATGCTTACCCGTTGGGAAGAGTCATTGTTGGGACGAGAAGAAAAAGGAGATTGCGATGAATCCCAATTGTTTTGTGTGAGACGGGGAATCCACCAACGACCAATCGTGAATGAATACGCGGATTTTATCCGAAAGCTTCTTCCTTCAGATATTTCTTTGTTAATGCGTAATTATGAGGTTGTTCTCTCCCATGATGTGGACGGCTTTCTTACTCCCTCTTGGTTTCAGATAGCCAAAGATATTGTGAAGCAAACCATTCATGGTGCACCGAAAAACAAGGTTCTTAATCTGACATGGAAGGAAGAAATAAAATATAAACGCGCTTTTCCTTCGGCATATAGTCAGTTTGAATTGTACACTGCATTAACCGAAAAATACAATATACCAGAATGGTTTTATTTTAAGGTATGTGGTAAAGGAGAGACCGAAGCAACATATTTGTTTGATGATAAACAAACGATAGATGTTGTTGAGAAGTTGAAGAGAAAGAACAACCCAAACTTTGTTTTAGGTTTTCATCCTTCGCAGAACATGTTTGGTAAAAAAGAACAATGGGATAAAGAGGTCTCAAGAATAACTGACTTGATTAAAGAAACGCCAAATCATGGTCGTAATCATCATTTGCTATACAATCATGAGACCTTGCGTATGTGGGAAAGCATTTCGAATAGTCCTTTAGACATCAGCAATTGTGTTTTTCATTATAGACAAGGTTTTAGAAGTGGTGTCTGCGTCCCATACCATCTTTTTGATTTGTATCAACGGCAGGAGATGAGTTTGGTCGAGCACCCGTGCCAGATTATGGATACAGTTATTCGATATAATGGGAAAACTAAGTCTGATGATGAACGCTGGTGTGATATTCAGACGGTGGTTGAGCAAGTAAAAAAATATCAAGGAGAATTAGTCTTGACATGGCATATTTATATTCGTAACAAGAAATTAATCCAAGATTATTATCGTTGGTGTGAAAAAACAGTGTATTATGCAATCCAATAATAGAATCCGATTACTATTTGCTGGGGACTTTTGCTGCAAACCCACAACTACATTGATTTCCCCAAGTGAGGAAATAAAACGCTTGTTGTCATCTTGTGATTGCCGAATTGTGAATTTTGAGGTTCCGTTAAAACCTGATATAGAGCTTCCTGAAAGGAAGGAAGAAAGGTTTTTTCAAAATGATGATGCCCCTCAGTTCCTTCGCAATCTTGGTTTCGATTTGTTTTCGATTGCAAACAACCATACTTTCGATTGGGGTGAGGAAGGGTTTAAGAAGACGAAAGCAGCTTTGGGTGAGGCTTCTTTTGGAGCGGGAACGTATGAAGAAGCTTATCAAGTAAAGGAGATTGAGATTTATGGAATAAAGATTGGCTTTTTGGCCTTGTCTTTCGCTGTTTATACATGGCCGTTGCAAGATGCAGAAAAGCGTGAGGGGTTGGGATGTGCCTATCTTAATGATCTTCAAGTAAATCATATCATCATTGATGCCAAAAAGAGATTGGATTATTTGTTTGTCTTGCCCCATGATGGAATTGAGTACATTGATGCTCCAATGCCAGAAACCATTGCAAGATATAGGGACTTTATTGATTATGGTGCTGACGGTGTTTTTGGCGCACATCCACATTGTCCACAGGGGTGGGAAGAATACAAAGGGAAACCTATATTTTACAGTTTGGGGAATTTCTTTTTTAACAGCAAAAAGGACACATTATACCGGGCAACAAATAGAGCCCATTGGTATGAAGGCCGGTGTGTGGTTTTGAGCATTGAAAACAATCAATTGTTATGGGAGGTAATCAATACACGCAATGTTGACAATATTGCACTTGAGATAGACCATAGTGAGGAGTCTACTCGCCATAATGAATTTGTTTGTGGCTTATTGACCAATGAGCAGGCATATAATGAATATATATCCCCTATTATCCACAAACAAGTAGACTCATATTTGAGCAAAATGAACGCTATGTTCCAACCTAAATCTTTAAAACAAGCGCTAAAGGCTTTAAGAAATTGTTTATTTGGGAAAAATAAAAATACAGGTGCCGTGTCGAACAATAAAGACTTGTTGTACTTATTCAGGAATGATTTGAGAAGAGCTCAAATGTTGAGGTTTTTGCTTGGAAGAATAAAGTAATAATACATATCGATGAGAATTAAAACTAAAATTCAAAACGGTCTTTTTGTTGAAAAATATATCAAACAAATCAACGAAAGCTATAAAAAACTGCCTCATAAAGTAGAACTGACTAAAGAACAGGAACGAGAAATCCAGGATTTTTATGTGCCTTTGGTGGGTTATAAAGTTCCGACAGATTGGCATCGCTATTTTTATGCTCGCACAGGGTTGTTTTCGGTAAAATATATCCCAACTAGTTTATATCGTTTGGAACTGACTGGCAGACTGAATCAATTGCCATGGTGTGTTCCTTTCTCTGATAAAAACCTGAATGACATTGTGCTGCCAAGCATGAAACAGCCGCACACATATTTGAAAAACCGAAACGGATACTTCTATGTCGAGAATAAAGCTGTCTCTTTGGATGAAGCAGTATCAAAATGCGGTAATGTTGGTGATGTGATTGTTAAGCCCACACTATCTTCGCATGGAAGCGGGGTAAAAAAGTTGCACATACAAAATGGTATTGTCGACGATAAGGGTACGAAACTCAAGGATTTATTAGTGAAGTATGGCAAGAATTTCCTGATACAAGACCTGGTAAAGCAACATCAAGCCATGAGTGTACTGAACCCCGATTCCATCAATACGATAAGAATAGTGACTTATCGTAAGGGAATGGAGGTGATTGTGCTTTATGCCGCAATAAGGATAGGAAGAAAAGGCCAGGCTATTGATAATGAATCGGCAGGAGGAATTAGCACAAAAATCAATTTGGATGGTACATTGTGTAAGTGGGCTTATGGCGCGCCTGGACAGGACAAGATAGAGTTGACGGATTCTGGCATCAAGTTGGAAGGTTACCAAGTGCCTTCCTTTGAGAAGGCGATTGACATGGTGAAAGAACAGCATTTGAATTTACCCTTCCAGGATTTAGTAGGCTGGGATATTTGCATTGATGAGGAAGGCGAACCAGTCATGCTGGAATGGAACACCACACCAGAGTTAAGTCAATCGGCCGTTGGCCCTGCTTTCGGTGACTATACGGAGATGGTGGTAAGGGATGCCATGAGCCGTCCTAATTCTCGAGTGGGAGACCCGACATATCGTATGTTGGAACCGATTAATATAAAGACAATAATAAGGTATTATCAGCATAAACTTTTTGGTATTTAATGCTTTAATCTCACTATCATGTTTGGAAAAATAAAAAAGCTATTTGACCTTTACAAAAAATATAAAACCGGTCAAGTACAAGAGCGGTATATCAAGAAGTCGCTAAAAGGTCTAAAAGACAAGAAAACACTTACCAAGGCGCAAAAAAATGAAATACAGGATTATTATAAAAAGCTCATCGGTAAGAAAATATCGTTGACTTGTCATGAATATTTCTATTCTCGGTCTGGATTGTATTCAAAAAAATATGTCCCAACTTATCTTTATCACACCGATATTATTGGCAAAGCAAACATGATGCCCTATAGGGATGCACTTGCCGACAAAAACATGTGTGATCTCTTGTTCCCTGATGTCAAACACCCAAAGACACTCTTGAAAAACATGAATGGTTATTACTACTTTGAGGGTGAACCTGTGACAAAAGAAGAAGCCATACATCGTTGCCAAAACCTTCATTACATGCTTATCAAACCTACTCTCGACAAGCATGGAAACGGAGTGAAGAGTCTAGAAGTCACAAATGGCGTTACCAATCATGATGGTGCCACTATAGCAGAAGTGTTTGACCATTATCAAAAGAATTTCCAAATACAAGAACGTCTAAAGCAACACGAAAAAATGAGTGCCTTGAATCCCACTTCAGTGAATACGATTAGGATTTTAACCTATCGTTCGGGCATGGAGATTCTGGTCATTTATGCTGTAGTGCGTATTGGTCGAAAAGGACAAGTAATCGACAACCAAAGTGCAGGAGGAATGAGCGCAAACATTGGTAAAGACGGTAAGTTGGAAAAATACGCTTATGGAGGTTCGGTTGAAGACCACATCCAGCAAACGGATTCGGGTGTTGTTCTGGAAGGATATGAAATACCATCGTATGAAAAAGTGATGGAAACTGTAAAAAGGCTTCATTTCCACTTGCCTTTCTTTGACATTGTAGGATGGGATATGGCTGTTGATGAAGAAGGCGACCCTGTCATTTTGGAATGGAATGCCAATACAGGATTAAGTCAATCGGCTTTCGGACCGGGATTGGGAGAATATACGGAAAGAATCATCAAAGAGCTTTGGCCCAGACAAAATAACTACAATAAGAATTGGTGATGGCATCATAAAGTCTTATGTCAATCAAAGAATATTTGAGTAATCTCAAAAAGCAGTTTTATTCCGTTTCCCTCTTTTACGAAATCCATGTCTATTTCGCCGAAAAGAAGCTTTTCTTTGCTGAGGCCAGAAAACGCTTTGCCAAGGAGAAACCAGGGCATGGGTCTTTGAAGGATTATAAAGAGGCTTTCCGCAAGCATCGTGTCACTTATTCAGAGTATATGTATAGCTACGAATATTGGCACCTCAACGAAGCGGAGCGCGATGCCTTCATCTCCACTTCCGAAATGCAAATCATCTATCGCAAACTTGGGTTTCAAGAAGTGCGCGAGATATTCCACGATAAGGTACGTTTTCTAACCGCTTTTCGTCCTTATGTACATCGCTGGTGGAGCATGGCCCATTCGCTGACGTTGGATGAATTCAAGGAAAAAGCGGCACGATTCGACATCATCGCCAAACCTGTTGACGGCACACGGGGCGAAGGTATATTCAAGATTGTTGGCTCTGAAGTGACCGATTGGCAACAACTGTATGACCGATTGGTGCGAGACAATTACTTGCTCGAACAATGCATTGTTGCTTGCGACGAGTTGTCAGAATTTCATCCTTCGTCGCTCAACACCATCCGTGTAGTTACTATTTCGGATAAAGACCGATGCGAGGTGTTCGGAGCCTTGTTGCGCATGGGAGCCCACGGAAGCGTAATCGACAACACCCATGCAGGAGGCGTATATGCTCCCATCAATGTGGAAACAGGAACAATAGACATAGAGGCTATCGATTCGCGAAACCACCATTATTTTTGCCATCCTGACTCAGACAAAACCATCAAAGGA
>Ga0310694_10003820_pt1 | contig 14711 bp, 7 predicted proteins | sample 174DNAGHGhighgp2_FD_203884 | JGI IMG/M metagenome (GOLD analysis project Ga0310694, IMG submission 203884) | Sheep rumen microbial communities from Palmerston North, Manawatu-Wanganui, New Zealand - 1742 DNA GHGhigh gp2 (v2) (version 2) | ecosystem: Host-associated > Mammals > Digestive system >... | reverse complement strand
ATGGGGGCGGTACAAACCATTTCCAAAAGTTCGTTTGAAGCAACAGGGGACGCGTTGAGCGAGTTATTGATTATTGCTTTTCTGATTTACGTCGGATATATGACTTTACTGTCCGTTGCCTCGCCTGAAGTGCAAAAACTCAGCAAATATCTGACCACTTTACTGTTACAGGGATTTAAAGTCGGCATTACCATTTTGATTTTACAACATCCGTCATTTTTATATAATAAATTGCTCAGCCCGATTTTGGAAAGCAGCGTGGATTTCGGTATGGCGCTTACCGGCACAAACTCGCAAAAAGCGGCGGAAACCGGAGCCAAATACGCCAGCTCCTTTGATACTTCCAATGAATATTTTTCGGCCAGAACCGCACAGATTATGGTCGGTGCCGTAGAAAACTTCAGCAACGGCGCTACTACCATGCCGGCCATCGGACGCGGTTTTATTTGTAATTCATGGAAGGATTTGGAATGGTTTTTCCGCATGAAAGTTATTCCGCGTATCGGTATGCTGACCGAGGGAGCTTTATTATATATTTCCGGAGTTGGTATTTGGTTGGCCATCGGATTCTATATGCTTGACTGCGCCATAGAATTGGGAATTGTGTGCGCGCTGATGGCATTTTTTGTGGCGTGTTGGCCGTTCAAAATGACTTCCGGCTATACCAAAATCGGCTGGAATATGTTCTTAAACGTTTTCTTTAACTTTGTAATGATGGGCATCATTGTTGCCACGATTGTCGGTATTTCGGGACAGGCGCTTTCCGTAGGGATATCGCAGGAAGAATTGATAAATTTGATTAACAGCGACAGCGTTACCGGTTTGGAAGATACCATACAAATCGGCGGTTTACAAATGTTGATGGTTATCGTATGTTGCTTTATGTGCTTCAAGTTGCCGGGAGAAGCCGGTCGTCTGGCCAGCAAGTTTGCATCCGGTGCGCAACTCGGAGGATTGGGCGGCAACATCGGCGGTACCGCTGCCGGACTTGTAACCCATGCTGCAATCGGCGATGCTTTGAGCGGCAGAGGCAAAGAACCCGGACAGATTGGCGGTGCGGTCGGCTTGACGTTAAAAGGCGGCAAAGAAATTGCTTCGAGTCTTAAATCTGCAGGTGACGATATCGGCGTTACCGGTGCAGCTAAAGCAGGTGCAAGCAAAGTCAAAGCCACAACCAAAAACTTCAAAGACAAAGCCGTTAACGGAGTAAAGGCTGCGTTGGGTATGGATTCCGATGATAAATCCGGCCAACAAAAAGACGAAATCACTAACGGGTTTAATCAGGATAAATAGAAGGAGAAAATAAATGAAATCTACAATTTTATCATTATTTATCCTGATTTTAATCTTCATGCTGTTTAAGTGGGGAGCCCTTTCCGTATTGAGCTCGCAAGCTTTTCACGTTACCGCATTTGCGGCGCTGGTCGTAGTTTTGGCGGCAGCCGCCTATTTTGTTGGTTTCGGCGGCAAAAGCGTTAACTCGGAACAAACGGAAGTTCCGGCAAACAAAGAGGATGAAGCCGATGAAAAATAAGTGGTATATAATTCTCTCGGTTTTGTTGCTGTCGGTTATTTTGCCGATGGCACGGCCGGCGTTTGCCGCCGAAGAAAATCCTTGTAAGCCGGAAGTGCAGGAAAATATTAAGCAACAGCTTACGGATAATTTAAAAACCTCGTTTAATCAATTTAAATCTGCGGTCGGGCCGTATAATTCGCTGGCTCGTACCTATATGGGTAACTGCCTGGACGAAAGCGGAAATCCGGGACCGAAAGTGCGTATTTCGATGGATGACTCGGTTACTGCCCGCGCGGCCGGTGTAAATATTGAAGATGACAGTTTGTATGAGTATATCAGCATTCCGTGGGGTAATGTTCGCGGTGATACTTCCGCTTGCATTCAGTTGTTGCAAGAAGTTAAAGCCGCCTATTCTCCGGCAATTGAAGCGTATAACAATATGCGCAAAGATATTCAGGCTCTTAAAAACCATGCCGCCACCAAATGTGTTTGCAACGATAAGGGCGAAGACCCTATTTGCGTTACCGAAGATGAAGATACCAGCGAAGTTCAGGGACAGGGCGGAAAATGCGAATCCTTTACCGGTATTCAGCAACGTTTGGCTGCCTGTCCGTTGTGCGGTGTGTTTGAAGCTGCTTTGAACGCCAGCGCTCGTGTTGCGCACGTTGCTTGGCAAAGCACGGCAAAACCGCTCAGCGAAGTTGTTATTATCTTTTTCTTGGTGCTGTTGGCCATAGAATCCCTTAAAGCCATCGGTTCAACCGCCGGTGTCAAGCTCAGCACATACTTAAAATCGGTTTTGGCCATTGGTTTAAAAATCGCCATTACCGTTACCTTGTTGAGCAACTCGCAATATATCTACACTTTGTTTATTTCGCCGGTTATTCGCGGCGGTTTGGATATGGGGCTGGCGATTGCGTCTGCCGGCGGCAACATACAATGTGATACCAATCCGGGCGGTTACGGAGTGATTGCGTCTTCAGAATTGGACGAATCGCTGTTTAATCAGGTTTTGAGTACCGTCAGATGTTTCGGCGCCACCGCCGCCACCTTGCCGGCCGTGGGAATGGGTCTGATTTGTCACTCGGCTCCGAGCGGAACATGGGGCGGCGATTTATTACCTGATTTGCACATGTTCCTCAGCGGTTTGATTATGTTGGCTTTCGGCCTGATGATTTGGTTGGCGCTGTCATTCTATTTGATTGATTGCACGGTACAAATCGGTATGCTCAGCGCGTTGGTACCGTTGTTGGTGGCCTGCTGGCCTTTTGACCTGACCAAACAATACACCACAAAAGGCGTTAAGATGCTGATGAACACCTTCTTTAACTTTGCTCTGATGGGTACTGTTCTGCTGGTGGGCACGGCCATCATATCATTTGCCGTATCCGGCGACGGAAGCTCCAATATGCAGGAAATACTCCACGCCGTAAACAATAACGAAGCCGATACCCTCAAAAAGTTAGCGTCGCTCGACGGCATAAGAGTTTTGATGTTGCTTGCGTGCTGCATTTTTGCCTTAAAACTGATTGCCAAGGTAAGCTCGTTGGCACAACAGTTCTCGCAAGGCGCCGGAGCCGATACCGGCAGCAAGATGGCCAGTGCACTCGCCGGTGCGGCAACCGTGGCCGGACAAGGCGGATTGCACTCAGCGGGCAGACTTGGCGGTTATGCCGGCAATGCCATACTGGAAAATACGGGGCTTAAGGCCGGATTTAACGAATTAACCGACAAGATATCGGAGGCAAAACACAGCGGATTGCAAACTCTCGGCCAAAAAATTGGCTTGGGAAGATTCCAGAATCAGCAAACCGGTTCCGGACTTCAAACGCAAAGTGGTGAGGATATGCTGCCGGCAAGAGGAGCAACATCACCGAATGACGGTAATCCGTTGCCATATAATGATGAGAACACACTTCCGGATAACGAAACGCAGTTGGAGAATACAAACGGTGAGGAAACCCCAACAGCCGAGAAAACAAATTCTCCGTCCGGCGAAAATAAATCTGCCACCAATGAAACCAATACACCGCGCTCCGGCGAAGAAGCCGGTCCTAAAGGCAAAAGACCAACCTCAAGAACCGGCAATTCGGGCGAAACGGTAACACCGTTGGCAAATGATGCGGCACCTGCAGATGCTGATGCCGAACAAGCGGCGGAAGCACCGACAGAAGCAGAGTCAGCCGAACCGACCGACCAACAACAAAACGATAAAGGAACACAAAAACCGCAACAACCATCGTCTAAAGCGCAAAATAATGCTCCGGCAGAAGCGGAAACACACCACAATAACGCATCGGAAGAAGGTGTAGCACACAATCGAATGACAACCAATCAGAATCCGATAAATGCCGAAAAAACAACAAATAAGCCAATCGAGCAAGCGCAACCGAACAATGCAGAACAGACAAGCAGAGGTGCGGTTTTGCAAAATGAAACGGTCGCCGAGAGCAGACAAGCAGAACAAAACAACAGAGCAACCGGCGGTGCGACAGCGGGTTCGACGGGTGCAACAGTTGGTGCAACGGGTGCGACAGCGAGTTCGACGGGTGCAACAGCGGGTTCGACGGGTGCAACAGCGGGTTCGACGGGGGTAACAGCGGGTTCGACGGGTGCAACAGCGGGTGCAACTGGTGCAACAGCGGGTGCAACAGCGGGTTCGACGGGTGCAGCAGCGGGTTCGACAGGTGCGACAGCGGGAAATACGTCCCGAGAACAACCGATAAAACCGAATAAAAATGAGAATAATAGTGGCTTATAACTATATTGAAAGAATTGTTAAAATATGATAAAATAAACGTAACGGATGGAACTGCAATGATGAGGATAAAGGACATAAATATTTGGAAAATCTTAAAGGTGCTGTGCCTGATTTTATGCACGGTTGTCCTTCTTTCCGCATGCGGTGACGAAGAAAACGCCAAGCAATCGCAAGGTTCAAGCGAACAACAAACCGCTGCCAGCCAACGTTTTGAGTGTCCTTCCGTCGGCGACGGCAAGAATGTGATGCAAAACGAGCAACCGGACGAAGATAACCGCTGCATGTCCGGCCGCAAACAATGCATTCAGGGTTCCATTCTCAAAGTTTTCTACAACGGCCTCAGCAGTATGGCTCTCAATGTTTACGGCAAAGTAACGACCGAAGATTTATTGTCGCTGATGGTGTTGGCATTTGCCTTGTGGCTGGCATTTCAGGTTTTGCGACACGTTTCCGCCACCTCGCCGGAGTCTATCGGCGAATTCTGGACCAAGGTGTTGCGAAAGGCGGCAATATGCTTTGCTTGCGGCTATTTGGCATCGTCTCCGACCAATATTATTTATGTAATCAACACCTTCGTATTCCCGATTTATATGACTTTACTCGAATTTGCCGCGGCGATATTATCGCTGATGTCGCAAAAATCCGGCTCACTCCGCGATGTTATCATAGACGGCGAACCAGAACCGGTTAACTTTACGATTGCCGACGGCGGATGCTCTATTCCGGCAGGTACTTCCATGCAAATGAGTACTTCTTCATTCCCGCAGGAGCCGCTTGATATGATGAGTTGTATGGCGTGCGCGGTAAGTGACCAGCTGAATGCCGGTTATACCGTGGCTTTGCGCGGTGTGTTCGGCAACGGCATTTTCCCATTTATTGTCGGTATTTTCCTGATGGCAGCATTTTTGATTGCCAAATGGGGGTTTGTACTTTATCTGGTGGACGCTATTTTCCGTATGGTTATGATGATTGTCATTATGCCGTTCCTGATTTTGTTTTATGCCTTTGAACAAACCCGCAAATGGAGCAACGTCGGCTTTAAAATCATTCTGAACTCTGCCGCTGTTTTGTTGTGCTTGGCTATTTTGGTTTCGATGACCGTGTTTGCCGTAAACGAATTATTGACCGCCAACGGTAATCAGTACGGCGACCTTGAAGAATACCAGAGTTTTGGTACGATTCCTCTGTCATTGATTATGATGGGCTTTATCATCATTAAGGCAACCGGTATGGCCGTTACCATGTCCGAAAGCGTTTCGGGCGGCGGCGGAGATACCAAGTTCCAACAAAAAGTTGCCGCACTCATCGGTACAATCGCACAAGTTTCGTTTGAAGCGCTTACGGCCGGTGCCGGCAAGGTAGCAACCGTTGCCGTTAATCACAGTGCGAGATTAAGAGCTCTCCGTGACAAAGTACAAAAAACCAGAGAGGCCATGAGCAAGGCCAGACAAGCTATGCAGCGCGCGGCCGGTCGCGACAAAAAGCAGAATCAGCAAGAAGGAGAACAATAATGAGAAAAGGTATTTTTACATTTTTGTTCCTGTTTGTCGCGATGATGTGTATTTTACCGCGTACGGCCCGGGCTGATAAAAGTTTGGTAGAATATCAGATTGCCGCCGTTTTGATGGATGAAACGCGCAACGGCAACGAAGTTTCAATGACATATATGGCCAATGTTCTCCGTAATCGCCTCAAAGAGCAACAATCCTCTCACGGCAACAAAGACGTTACTTACACCGACATTATTTATAATTCCGGTGCCTTTTCGCCGTCAGTAGATTTGAGCAGTATTGAAAAAATTGAGAAAAAATGGCAAAATTCCGCCGGTTGGAATACAGCTCTCCGATTGGCAAAGCAAACCGTCGACGGTACACTATCCTCTCTCGGACACGGTGATATTAACGATTTCAGCCGCGGCGGCGGACCGGCCGGTGCGTTTAAGGATAGCAATACCGGCACATATTTCTTCAACCAAGAACACAGTGCGTTGTCGCATGACCCTACTCTGCCTACCGATAAGAAAGAAGAAGTGCAGGAACAAGAAGCTCCGGAAGAACCGATCAATCCGCACTATGAAGACAACAGTGATGGTGCCAAGGCAGCCGGCGGTTGCAAGTTTGATGCCATGAAAAAAATATATATGGACGACACAAACGATGCCAAACTTTGCTGGTATTGCAATGTTGTCGTGGTGTTAATGAATTCGTTTTTCCAGGCGGCGGGCAAGGCTTTGCCTAGCGCGATATCGTTGGGTAAATTGATTTTGCAAATCGGATTTATGCTGTGGCTGGCATATTATTTACTGCAACAGCTGGCTTCGTTTACACCGATTACCACCGGTAAATTGTTGCAGGATATTCTCAAGATGGGTTTCAAGGTGGCATTGGCGTATTTGTTTGTGGAAAGAGCCGGTCCGCTGATTGCATACTATTTCATAAATCCGGTATTGGATTTGGGGTTGCAATACGGTTTGGACCTGTTTGCCGGATTGGCCGGACAAGCTTTGCGATGAAAGGAAATATGATGAGAAACGGAATTAAAAATATCATCTTCCTTGTTTGGGCATTCATTATTGCTCAAGTGCTTTTTGCCGTGCCGGCACAGGCTCAGGTTGTGGCAGACAGCGCAGGCTTGTTTGATAACGGAATTTTGCAGGGAATGCACTTATTGATGGCCGCCACTTATAAAACCATGGGTAATGTTTTGATGGTGGGGCACGCGCTGATGTGCTATGCCATTGATGTTGATAAAACCTCGGTTTTCGGTTTGATAGACGTTCCGAATATCGGCTTATTATTTGTCGGATTGGCTATTTATGTGGTGGGAATTTTTATGTCTTTGAGTGTGGGTATGTATTTTGTTGATGCCTCGTTGCGACTCGGTGTGGCCATTATCTTTATGCCGATAAGTATTGCTTTGTGGCCGTTCCCGCCGACCAGCAACAAATTTGCCGATAATCTGGGTACGATTATTCGCAATTCCATGCTGTTTATGTTGATGTCGGTCGGCGTGGCATTTGCCATTTGCCTGATTGATGCCGGATTATTTGAAGGCGGCGATCAAGCCTTCTGGTATGCCATTGACCAAGAACAAACAGAAATAATCAGCGAAAACTTTTCGTTCTTCAGTTCGCATATTTTGGTGGTCGGTTTCAGTTTGGTATTCGGCTTCAGAATCTTAGAATCCAGCGTAAACGACTATTTGAACTCGTTTTTCAGCGATGCCATGTTCGGCAGCTCAAGCCCGATAAACCAGATGGGTACGCAAGCTTTTGCCATGGTCTCACAAAACGTGGCCAAGCCGGCAGCAGAGTATGCAAAAGATGTGGTAACTCACCAAAGCGGACGTGCCATCAGTGGTGTTGGTTCGCTGATATCAAAAGAAGGTCGGGAAAAAATTGCCGACGGATGGCAGGGAGTAAAACGGGTAATGGCAAATCCGCGTCAATATTACAACAATGCCATGCATAATGCCGGCAGAAGAGCCAATGAAGCAGTTCAAAACCTCGGGCAAAGAGCCAACGATGCGGTTCAAGCCGTCGGTGAAGGTGTTAAAACCGCTGCCGATTATGTTACCGCGGCCGCGCCTCTACCGTATACCGAAGACGAGCGTCAAAACTTTTTGGACGGCAAATTGGAAAACGGCAAGCGTTCCGGCAACGGATTTAATCAAAAAGTTGACCGCATAACCAAGAATGTGGGCGATAAGATTCAGAGCAAAATAGATAAAATTACGCCTACGGTCGGACAAGCTGCCGAAGATGTAATTGCTCACGGCGGCGGCGCTGCCAAAGAGGCCGGAAAACAAGCGGTTGCCGCTTCTGTTGCCTCGGTTTCCGATAAGTCGGCGGAAGAGGTTCGCGCCGATTTGCACGAAACCAAGGAAACGGTTAAGGAAAAAGCCGGAGCGGCAGCAGAAGCAGTTTCTTCCGCTTCTCAAACAGTAAAGGAAAAAGTAAAAGAAACCGAGTTTATAAAGGGATTTACCGAAGGCCTCAAAGAAGCCGATCAGGCTCCGATTACCCTTAACCCTACCGATGTATTGGCAACTCCGTTCAAAAAAATGGCGCATCCGATTCAGACCGTACGTCAAATGGCACGTATGCCGCAATCAACTAAGGATGCCATTCAGGCCATGGATGATAACAAAGGACAACGTACCCGCTTTATTGCCAAGAAAACCGGCCAAATTGTGGCTCGAACCGGTAAAGATATGGGCAAAACGGCCGATAAACTCGGAGGTGTACTGAAAGATTTCGGCAACTGGGTCGGCGATAACAGCAAGCGACAGAAGGATACCCGCTCATGGGCGCAAAAATGGCAGGATATTGCGGATGACGATAAAGAGGTCGAGAGATTAAAGGCAGAAGAATCCGAAGAGAATCGAGAAATGGATGTTTGAGACAGATAACAGAAAAAACAGGGTGGCAAATATGAGAAAAGTGCAGTTATATATGTTTTTATTGATGTTATTGCTTGGTGCGTTTGCTCCTCTGTCTTCGGCATACGCAGGTGCTTCCGATTGGGGTGGTGCTTGCGGCAGCTGTCCGGAAGGAAGCCCTTGCGGTACGTCCGGTTATTGCGGTAGCCCGGATGTTTCTCACGGCGGAGGAGCCGGCGGTTCCATCAATACGGAAATAACCGGAGCGCAAGTTCAGGAAGGAGATTCCAAAGACTGCGCCTTGGGAGAATTTTTGGATTCAAAAAGCTGCGTTTTCTGTAACTTATTTAAAATTATGTTCAACGTTGCCAGTACATTGGCTTTAACTGCCAACAACCAACTGGCAATACCGAGTAAAAATCTGGTAATTATCGGATTTTTAATCTGGATGCTGTTCTATTTCGGCCGACAAATCGGTACCATGAGTGCGACTTCCACCGGCGAAATGCTGAAAGGATTTTTGTTCCAGGGCTTCCGTGTGGCAGTTGTGGTAATGATTTTGAACGGAGCGATTTTCCAAGTTATGAATCTGACCCTGAATCCGGTTATGAAAACGGGGTTTAACTTCGTCAACGCGCTTAATTCATCTTCAACTTGCGATAAATCACAGGATTATATGCAAAATATCAAAGGATATAAAGGCAATTATGCCGTAGGTGCGGACGGCGGTTTGCCGGTTGAAATCGGTGAATCGATTGTCTGCAACATCAAAAATTTGGAAGATGCCACGGGAGTTATGGTCGGTTTAGGCAAATATTCGATATGTTTAGCCCACAACAAACACCGCTTTTTGAAAAACCTTTTGCCGGGATTGGGATACGTTTCAACCGGCTGGGTACTGTGGATAGTCGGCTCAATCTTGATGTTGGCTTTCCCGTGGTGTTTGGTGGATTGTATTTTGCAACTGTGTATCGCCGCAGCGCTGATTCCGTGCGCGATTGCCGCCTACGCCTTTAAGATTACCGAGAAATACGTCAAGATAATTTGGACATTCTTTATGAACGCCATGTTCAACTTCGTATTTATGGCTCTGATAATTTACGTTATAAACTCCAACCTGTCCTCATGGCTCGGATTATCCAACCTGTCACCGGCGGAGATTGAGGCTCACGATGAAATATTTGTAACCGGCAGTTTTATGGATATGCTTGATAACAAGATGGAAGGCTTGGCTTGGTGGGGTATCGGTGCCTTCAAACTTATGGCTATCTGCTTCTTCAGCTGGTCGTTTATGGACGAAGCCGGAAGTATGGCTAAACGCTTTGCCGATTCTCCGGGATTGGGCGGAAGCGGAGGTATCGGTCGTATGGTCGGCGGTACCATGGCACAAGGATTTACCAACTACGCGCTGAGTCCGGCCGCACACTATGCCGCCGAAGGGGCAAAGGCCGCAGGACAAGGACTGAATTCAAAATTCGGCAATTCCTTCCGCAGCGGCTATAATCATTTAACCGGCGCGGCCATGAACGGATTAAGTAAAGTCGGTTTGAGCAACAGCGAAGCAATACGAGATCCGGCAACCGGTGATATTATCGGCTATCGCAGCAATATGCGTTTACTCGGAAAAGAAATTGAGCGTACGGTTACACGTGATGCCAACGGAGTGTGGACATCCATGCAAAATGCCAGAGAGCGCACAGCCGTGGATAAAGCGTTTGAAGTAATGAGAGATGAAAAAGGTGAGCCGTTGCGTGATGAAAACGGCAATATCAAATATCAATCGCGACAACGGACTCTGGGAATGACTACCGGTTATGAAGAAATGACGGCCACCAAAGATGAAGAAGGCTATACGCACTACTCCACCGCCGACGGCAGCCGTACCTTTACCATGAATCCGGAGGGCGAAATCGTTTCGTATAAAACGCCGTATACCCGCTCGGTTTTACATCCGTTGGAAGGACAGGAAATAACCGCAAAAAATTCTCATGGAATGACGCAAACCATTAACGACGGTGCTTCCACTACAACCAATCAATACGATAATCAGGGTAATCTCGTCAGTTCTAAAACTGATTACAAAGGCACCGTTGGCGATAAGCTGATAAAGACCGACGGCACTCTTAATGCCAAAGCCTTCAATCAAATCAAAAACGAGGCCACCAATCCGGAATCCGCCGCAACTTATATGGTTTCTGAGGTTATGGAGAGCCGCGGTCTGGCTTTGCCGAATACGTTTGCGAGTCGCGATGTAAAAATCAACGAAGACGGTTCGTTTACCATTACTCAAAGCAATCAGGAAGGTGTTGATAAAGCAACCGGACAAGCCCAAATGACCCAGCGCGTGATTAATGCCAAAATCGTCGGCAAACAGATGGTTATCGATATGAAGACGATTGACAGCAAGGGCAACATTACTCATCACAAGAGCAACGGTATCCAGACAGCCGTCAACAAATATACGGTAAAACGCGATGCCAACGGCAAAGTTGTTCTCGGAGCCGACGGTAAGCCGGTGTATGACCACGACAGCAAGAGCAGTTTCTCGGAATATACCAACCAGCACAACAAAGGGCGCCAACCGCTTGATGCTCAGGGACGCTGGGGCAACAATATCAACCGCGACCAAGCAATGGCCGGATTTACGCAAGAAGATTATGACCGCCATCTGGCACAAATACAGCTTGACCAGATGCAGCGTACCACTCGCGCCAAAAAATTTGAAGAAGCTCTGAATACCGAAAATTCGGATGTCAGCGCGCTGAACGGAATGTTGCATCAATCCGGTATGTCGTATAATGACGTGATGGCTGCGACTAATCTTAACATTGAACCACCGTCTCAGAGTTAACAAATAATTTTGATGACAGTTCACTAATAATGTCTCGCTATCGGCAAAAAGTCGGTATTATACGAGTAATAGCAATACAGCAAGCTTTTTGTATATAAATTAATTTTTGTCTTGCTTTTTTGGGATAAGTGCATATTATGAGTGCAGATGTTATGTGTTTTATAGGGGCTGAATATGGAAGAAATTATTTTCCCAAATCAAATAAGAATGCATCGTCGTATTCATGGTATGCCGATGCAGGAATTGGCTGACCATTTGGGTGTCAGTTTATCTGCAGTTTCCAAAATTGAGAAAGGCTATCGCAGATTGAATCAGGAGCAGCTGATTCAAGTGGCCGAGCTTTTGGACTGCTCATTGCAAGATTTATATGTAAACGAGCAAAACTCGCAACAAGAGGTTGTTCAGGCATGGAAGCGTGAGCAGGAACGCCGCAGCAAAATCAATCAGAGTGCGGGTTTGAAAACCCTCGGTGCCGGTTTACGTCATATTCGTACCAACAAAGGCCTGACCCTGATTGAGGTTTCGGAACATGCCGATATGACTTTGTCGGTATATCACCGTATTGAAATGGGGCAACGTGAAGTTTCGGATAAAGAATACAAAAACATTGCCAAAGCTTTATCCATGACGGTAGACCAATTAAAGTCCGCCATCCAAAAACTGGATGCCGACGGCCAGCTTGAAGATATTATTGAGCACAACGATACACGTTACAAGGTGTTGAACAATGCTCGTTATGCCAACCTCGGTGTCTCGTCGGTTGACAGCAACGATGATATTCTGGTACCGTTGTATGGTGTCGGTAATGCCGAAGGAAATATCATTGTCAGCCGTTCCGGAAATTTCAAGGAAGTTACATGTCCGAACATTCTTCGCGGCAAACAAGATATTTATGCCGTTAATTTATGCACGCGCCGCTTAGGTTCTTTGCTTTCAAGTCGTTCCGTGTTATTCATTGACCCGTCTGAAGTAGTCAGCGCCGGTGACATTGCGCTGTTTTACATCAACGAAACGGAAACAAAGTTGTTGAGTATTCGCGAAGATGAAAACGGTCAACTTTACGGATTACGTTGGAATCCTGAAGAACGCATTAATTTCAACAATGAAGATTTGACCAAAATTCATAAGGTTGCGGTTATCAATCTTTAAGGTCTTATTTATTGTGCGATATTAATAAGATATTTACTCTCTCTATATTAAAATAGGGAGAGTAAATGTATAATAGATTGCCGGGAGCAAAATGGTAGAAACCAAAGAAAAAGAAAAAACGGAACCTGCCGTAAGTTCGGAATTGAATGAAGACGCAGAATATAGGGGCAATAGAGAAGATCAGGAAGATTTATTGCTGACGGCTCAGCGTTATCTGAACATTTTTCACCAAATTCATATTTTCCGTGAAGCCAAACGAGCAGAATTTGACCAGCAACTTTTGGATATGCCGAATAAAATTCGCCAGATTTTGGCATTGTTGCCGGGCGGACGCATTTTGTTGGAGCACATCAGCGATTTGGAAACACAAAAAGGTATCAAAGATGCTGCATTAAACAATCTTATCAATCAAAAATCCCCTACCACCGATTCTGTTCCGAATCCGATACAGGCCGCAACCGTGCAGCCGACACAAGTTGTTCCGACGGTTATCAGCGCTCCGGTGGAATTGGGTAGCGATTTTACCAAGGCCTTAACCGATTCTTTCAGTACTTACTCCCAAAATCTGCAAAAACTTAATGCAAACATTCAGCAAATTGCCGCGCAACAAAGCAATTCATCTGCCGATAAAAATGCTCAGAACATTGATATTACGGATACGATAAGCACATTGCTTAAAGAAAATTCGCAGCAACAAATGGATGTTTTGAAAAACTTCGGGCAAACTTTATCGAAAACCATTTTAGAATCGCAAAAAGAATTTATTTCTTCTCTGATGGCAAAACAAAAAGATATGCAGCCACAGATTATTGAGCGTACCATTATTCAAAAAGAAGCTCCGACGGCCGCGCCTGTTGCTCCGATTGAGCCGGTTGTTCCGGCCGCGCCTGTTGCTCCAGTCGAGCCGGTTGCTCCGGTTGAGCCGGTTGCTCCGATTAAGCCTGCTGCTCCGGTCGCGCCGGTTGCTCCGGCCGCGCCTGTTGCTCCGATTGAGCCGGTTGTTCCGGCCGCTCCTGTTGCTCCGGCCGCGCCTGTTGCTTCGGCAGCGCCTATTGCTCCGATTGAGCCGGTTGCTCCGGCCGCGCCTGTTGCTCCGATTAAGCCTGTTGCTCCGATTGAGCCGGTTGTTCCGGCCGCGCCTGTTGCTCCGGTCGCGCCTGTTGCTCCGGTTGAGCCGGTTGTTCCGGCACCGAAAGAGAATACGACCGCTGTTGCCAATAAAAAGGCCATTTCTGATATTAAGACAGAAAAAGCAGCTGTGGCAAAAGAATCTCTCGACACAGAAAATAAAAATACCGCTAAACAGCCTCACGAGAGTATTGCTGACAAGATTTTAAAGGTTGCTTCAAACATATCTTCCAATATCATTAAAAAAGAGAAAGATGAACAGCCGGTCAAAACCGAAACTTCTCCGAATAAAAAAGAGATTGTACCGGAGAAAAAGGCAGAAGCAAAGGCCGAAGCGACTCCGGATAAAAAAGAGTTTGTACCGGAGAAAAAGGAGATTGTATCCGATTTGGCCGCGAGAAATAAAGTTGAATCGAAGAATAAAGATAAACAGCACACGCCGCAAACAAAAGAGCAAAATACTCCTAAAAAAGAGGAAGCGGTTAAGACTCCTGTTGAAAACTTGGCTAAACCGACAAATCAGCAAGCAAATAACATTGCTAAAAAAGATGAAGTCAAGACTAAACACGAGACTAAAACCATTGATATTTCAGATATTATCGTCGATAACAACAAAGGTTCGAAAGAAAAACCGCTCGATAAAAAAGGAACGAAGGCTAAGTCTGAGAATAAAGAAATTGATATTTCCGATATTATCATCGATAACAGCAACACAAAAGAAGAACCGATTGATAAAGTTGTCGATATTGATATCGATGCCCTCTTTGCGGCAGCTCATGACGCAAAGAATAAAAATGAAACGCCTATTCCTGATAAAAAGGTAACTTCGGCGGCGCAACCAAAAGCCGCCAAGCCGGTGGACGATATAGCTGCGGCATTCGGGATGGAAACCAAACCGGCGGCGCAATCCAAAACCGCCAAGCCGG
>Ga0310694_10003819_pt1 | contig 14712 bp, 6 predicted proteins | sample 174DNAGHGhighgp2_FD_203884 | JGI IMG/M metagenome (GOLD analysis project Ga0310694, IMG submission 203884) | Sheep rumen microbial communities from Palmerston North, Manawatu-Wanganui, New Zealand - 1742 DNA GHGhigh gp2 (v2) (version 2) | ecosystem: Host-associated > Mammals > Digestive system >... | reverse complement strand
TAATCATACAGGTAATTTCGGTGAAGCGAACCTCTGCAAACTATTCACCCGTGACTGGAATGCGGATCAGTCATCGGTGGACGACTGTATGGTACCGTTCACGAAGAAAGATGGTGGTAAATTGCCGGACAACTACGCTTCTATCAATGGTGACGCCCAGTATTCAGCGCGTCTGAGTCAGATGAAGAACACGACGGGCGTGAACTACGACAGCCATAATCTCTGGCACCATTACGGTAATTTCAACTGGGACGAACCCAACCGCTGGTTCGCCCAGATAGCGGGTGACTGCGTGGACCTGAACACGGAGAATCCGGCTGTGTATAACTACCTCATCCAATGTTACACGACCTTCATCAACATGGGTGTAGACGGTTTTCGTATCGATACGGGTGGTCATATTCCCCGTTTGAGTTTCAACAAGGCGTTCATTCCTGCTTTTATCGAGGCAGGTGAGGCGGCAAAGGACAAACGCGGTGGTACTCCGTTCTATATGTTCGCGGAGGTGTGTGCGCGGTACAGTAGTATTCTCTATCGCGACCATGCGAACTTATCGACTTTCTATTACACCTGGAAGGAGTCGAAGGCTTACAGTTGGGACAGCAATCCTTCGTCATGGGACAACTATGTGGAGATGGAGGGTTCGAACTGTACTTCGCATACGAATTGGAAGTCCTGCTGGCAACAAGCGGAGGATGATTTCGGTGGGTTGAGCGGTCAACCCACCTCCACGAATGCGTTCCTGAACGGCAATGACTACCATACGCCGGATTACTCGGATGCATCGGGTTTGCATGTGATTGATTTTCCGGTGCATTGGAATTTCGCTTCGGCCTCACAGGCATGGAATATCGCCAAACCTTCGAATGATAAGTACTATAATGATGCGACCTGGAATGTGGTCTATGTGGATTCGCATGACTATGCGCCGGACGAGGTACAGAGAGAGCGGTTTAACAAACCGCAGGACGTATGGGCGGAGAACCTGTGCCTGATGTTCACGCATCGCGGAATACCTTGTCTTTTCTACGGTTCGGAGGTGGAGTTTCAGAAAGGTAAACTGATTGACCAGGGCACGAACATAGCTTTGCAGGAGTCGGGTCGCGCGTATTTTGGCGGATATATAAAGGGTGAGGTAAACACGACTGATTTTGCAGAGTACAACGGTGCGACGGGTAACTTGGCGGTTTCGCTCTCGCACCCGCTGGCGCAACATATCCAGCGTCTGAGTAAGATCCGTATGGCCGTTCCGGCGCTGCGTAAAGGTCAGTATTCGGTGGACGGGTGTTCGGGTAGTTTTGCGTTCAAGCGCCGTTATACGGACGCTACGACGGACAGTTACGCGTTGGTATGTATCAGCGGTGCTGCTTCGTTCTCGGGTATCCCTAATGGTATCTACACCGACTGCGTGACGGGAGATACGAAGACGGTGACAAGCGGTTCGCTCTCCGTTTCCTGTTCGGGCAAAGGTAACATGCGTGTGTATGTGCTCTCGACCAGTAAGACACCGGCACCGGGTAAGATCGGCAGTGACGGTAAATACCTCTATACCTCGTCTGCGAAGAACATCCCGGACCCCACTTGGGATGGAACGGAGATGGAGTTGACCGATGATCCGGAGCACCCGGGTGGTGGTGATGGCGAAAGTGACGAACCGATCGAACCTTGTCTGACGAGTGCGAATGAACGGGCGGTGTTCTTCACCAAGTCATCGGATTTCAACAATAATATCCATTGTTATATATGGCATACCGGCACGGGTAGTACGGTGCAGGTATGCGGTGGATGGCCCGGTATGAAAGCCACTTCACTGGGAAACGGTAAGTTTAAGTTCGTGGTGCCGGAGAGCGCCAAAGCAATCGATAGTACCTGGAAGATCATCTGGAATGTAGGTGGTAGTGACTGCCAGACTAAAGACCTGGATTTCAAGAACCACTACATGTACGAGGGTAGCGATAAACAACATATCGCAGCGACCACTCCGATCACTGCGATATGCGAAACAACAGGTATAGACAATCACCAATCAGTCGTGAAGAGTCATAAAGTGCTGATTAACGGGCGGTTATATATCCGCGTGGGGCAGCAACTCTATGACGCTACGGGACAGTTAGTTACCACAGATGCAAATGGAATCCTTCCGGTGCGATAAGGATATAACTGATACAAACAACAGTCATGAAAGCAGCAGGGACGGCGGCGATGAGCCAGCCGTTCTTGTATTTAGGCTGTTGGATAGGATCTTTCGGATGTTCCTGTCGCCATAACCACATCGTGCCTGCCCAGAGGGTGAAAGTAGCGAGGGTCTGGTTGGTCCAGGCGAAATAACGCCAAACGATATTAAAATCCACGAATACCATGCCGAAGACGCAGAGGAAAAGCGGTAAGGCGATGATAAGTCGTTTGGGGATAGGTCGCTGGTCCCATTGGAGGAAGTCCGCTACGATGAGACGTGCCGAACGGAGGGCGGTGTCACCACTTGTAATAGGTGCAGCAATGACACCTATGATGGCCAGTATACCACCTACCGTACCGAGCCAGGAACGACTCACTTGGTCAATGACCAGCGCGGCGATATTCTGTCCCGGATGTGCAGCCGCAAAAGCCTGCAGACCGTCGATGCCGTATAGCCCTTTCTCGGGGTCAGCGAAGAATGAACCTGCTGCGGAAGCCCAGATAAGGGCTAAGATACCTTCTGCTACCATCGCGCCGTAGAAGATCCAGCGTCCCTGCCGTTCGTTGGTCACGCAGCGCGCCATGATCGGACTCTGCGTACCGTGAAAACCCGAGATAGCACCGCAGGCGATGCTGACAAACATCATCGGGAAGAGGGGGAGACCGTTCGTTTGCCGGTTTTGCAGTCCGTCAAACACTTCCGGCATCTCGGCACTATGCCAACCCAGCATCACGATCATGATACCGACACCCATGAAGAGCAATATACCACCGAAAATAGGGTAGAACCGACCGATCAGTTTATCGACAGGTAAAACGGTAGCCAGCGCGTAATAGGCGAAGATGATCAGTACCCAGACAATGGGGATCATGTGCCCGCCAAACTCGATCGTCTTCAATGACGCCAAGCCTTGCAGCAAGGTAGCCGGACCACTGAGGAAAGTGGTGGTGAGCAGGATAAGCAGCACCAGACTCAGGATGCGCATGAACAGTTTGATCTTATTGCCCAGTTCATCGCCTACTATCTCGGGAAGCGACACACCGCCTTTGCGAATAGAGAGCATACCACTCAGGTAGTCATGTACACCACCGGCAAAGATCGTACCGAAGACGATCCATAGGAAAGCCGCCGGACCATAGAAAATACCCATGATAGCGCCGAAGATCGGACCAAGTCCTGCGATATTGAGGAACTGCACCAGGAAGATACGCCAAGGCGCCATCGGCACATAGTCCACACCATCGGTCTTCGTTAGCGCCGGGGTCTTGCGTTCCGGTTCAATACCGAAGATTTTCTCTACCAATACACCGTAGGTGAAAAAACCTACTACCAATACGATTAATGCTACAATAAACGTGATCATATGTCGTGTGTTTTTTCAAAAAAAAGGAGACCATGCGGTCTCCTCTTCGTGGGCGTTTACGGATTCGAACCGCAGACCCTCTGCTTGTAAGGCAGATGCTCTAAACCAGCTGAGCTAAACGCCCTCAATGTTGCTCTTTTTCTTAACCCCTTGCGAGGTACGATTAACTTTGTTTTTCAAAAGCGGGTGCAAAGGTACTGCTTTTTTTTGATATGTGCAAATATTTTTGAAAAAAAATGCACTTAGAGGGTCATTTTTTTGTAAAAAGCCGGTAATTATACCATTTTTGGTCCTCGTATGGGTGCAAAACGGCATAACAGACGAGTGTGATGAGGATGCCGACGAGGATGCCGGCAAACACATCCAACGCGAAATGTTGGCTCAAATAGATGCGGCTATAGGCGCCCAAAGTAGCTAGAGCAAATAGTATAATCTGAACTAGGATCCTAGGCGTCCTAGGCACCCTATGGAGGCTAGTGAGCAATATACTCGCCACCAGCGCGAGTGCGAAGAAAGAAGTGGTATGACCGGAAGGGAAAGAATGCCAGAGGTTCATGCGTACACCCTCTAACAGGGGTAGGGGACTTTCCGGCATGTGTTCGGCGAACCATGTAAGGGGTCGCGGGGCATTGACCAGATGTTTGAGTACCTGCGTAGAGAGTGACGACAGAATCATGGCGGAGGAAGCGAAGATCCCGTCGCCGATGCGTGCGAAAAGGATGAGCGCCACGCATACGACATAAGGAAGCCACTCCGCGATCGTGGTATAATACCTATAAAATATATCGCGCGCAGGCGCATGGCGCGTGCATAAGAGCAGGTGCAGTTCGCCTTTGGGGATATATAAAAGGGCTAAGCCCAATACTGCGACCAGTATCAGGCTTAGCGATAAAAAGACTTTATTTTTATTCCACACGCTGACCATACATGTCGTACTCCCGGTCATCGATCACGATACGTAGTTGCTGGTTGACGAGTTTCTTCTCCGCTTTGGGTGCATTGCTGCTACCACCGGTGTAGTCCTCGATATCATCCTCGGTAATGATCATTTCGCAGGACGGTAAGGTCAGACCCTGTGCATCGGTCAATTCGATGTAGTAAGTCTCACCTACCTGGAATGGTTGCTCAGAGTAATAAACGGCGTTATTAGCACCCCAGATGGCTTCTCCGTTGCGGTACCATTGGAATGACCGGAAGTCATAACCGATATTGCCGCCGTTACCCGGTGCATAAACCGCCAGCACATTATTGAACTTACGGGCAAACACATCCTGCGGATAGTTGACGGTGATATTCAGTTCGGGCGAATACGCATCGTAATGACAGTTGGAATCGCGCACGAGTACCTGCACAGAATACTTGCCTGCCGGCCACTCGTCGATAGGCAGGGTGGTGGTACCGATGACACGAGTGCCCTCTACATATGTATTCTCCAGATTGATTTCCGTCCGTTGACCGTCACCCCAGCGCACGAGGTAAGCCTTGCCTGCAAAGCCGTCTTTGTCCACGGAGAATGGCAACTCATAGTTCTCACCCATACAGGTGTGTTGCTCATCCGGATCATTATTGATCTGCAGATCCAGACACTTGACAACTACCAGATGGCAGGTGATATGATGCGGACAGTTCCATTCGTTCTCTGTATTCCAGGTCACATCTTGCGAACTTGTGTATTCAACGCCGTTGATGATGGCTACATCGCGGGCCGTATCGTTGTATTGATACGACGACTCTTTGCCGAAGAAATACGGAGTGACGACGATAGAGTCGCAGTCGTAAGTGATGGTGCCGATACTATCCATCGGTCCGTCATAATCCTCCGGCATACAGAGTTTAGTCGGCTTCTTCTGGATAGTGGGAGGTTCGTTAACGCGGAAAGTGAAGCTCACATTAAACGGCGGATAAACGGTATCCGGACATTCCTTATGCGCATACAGTTTGGCGGTCACATCGTACCATCCTTTGACCGTATATTCGTGTTCTACGGTGGCCTCACGTACCGTTTCAGACGTACCGTCGCCGAAGTCCCAAACTACTTTGTCAATCACGGTCGTACCTGCCGAAGCATCGAAAGTGAGCACATCGTTCACGCAGAAACCTTTCTGGTAAAATCCTCCGTCTTTGAACACCGTGTCTCCTACTACGATCGAGCCCAAGGATACGGCAGAAGAACCGGCAGAGTAGGCATAACTCTCTGCGTGTCCGTGTCCGTAAATAGTAGCGATCAGTCCTTGCGGGTTCTCCATACGGAAAACGCTATAGTCTTCGCTGGCATTATTTCCGATTTGTGCACGAGCATAGGAGTAAGCCGGGTTTCCGGGCACCTTGATCCAGTTCAAGTCACCGGACTTGTCGATGGAGTCATTGGTACTGAAGGCCTTCAGCACGGTTTGATTGCAATATTCCGTTTCAGCTACTACATTCAGGAAGTGGTCGCGTGTCAGATCGGTATAACATGCACCAAAGGTGATTTTATTGATTTTCTGTTCCAATGAGGAAACCCAAACGGAAGAGGGATCACCTTTCGCATTAGCATCGGTGAGTTCACTTAAAGCCTTGTAAGGATCGCTGGTGTTCTCATAACTCTGACCGGTATCGTAATTATATACCGAGCAAGGACAGCTGGCGTTGATATACAGCACATCTGCGGTAAAGACGGTATCTACTGGTCCCGTACCCGGTTTCTTTAAATGCGGTTCATTCGGACCCTGCAGCATGATATAGTAGGTATCGCCTTCATCCAGTTCAATAAAATGCCGTTTGTCTTCACCCAGATAAATACGCGTCTCATTCATCATCGCCGTGATACCGATGAGATTTCCGTTCTTGCGCAGCGAACGGGTAGCGACGAATTGGGTTCCCCAATAATCGATAGGAAGCGGCTGTTCAAACAACGCATCGCGGGCAGAAATACCATTCGGCAGACGGGTAAGCGGAGAACTGGTATAGATCGCTATTTTTCTCTCCTCACGCGCCTTGATATGGGAACCTGTCAATTGGTTCTCTTTCTTGCTGATCAGATAATATATCTGACCCTGATTGAGCGTAATGTTATACTTGGTAGAGTGACCGTCATAGGTGGTACCATTCGGCTCGATATCCACGACCGTGTTGTTTTCTGTTCCGAGAATGGTTGTAACGGTGACCATATTACCTGCGTTGGTGCTCCAACTGTCTTCATTGTGCGCTTCCGGCTTATAGTCCTGCATGTAATACTCTGAACCTAAGGCCGTAAGCGGCAGGATATTACTTGCATCCATAGAAGCTTCGCCGCGTATGATGACATAAACGGAGATATCCTCGGTGGACGTGATATGTAAACCGTACATGAATTTCTGTCCGGCCAGGTTACATACTGTAGCCGGTTCTTTCACATCGACGGGATACCAAGCGCTGGCATCCATATTCACAAATACTTGTCCCTTCTTTGGATCCCTTTGTTGCGCTTTTCCTTGGTGACCGAACTCATTCCAAGAACCGGCAGGGAGTTCCTGCTCAATGTCAATCGCATTGTTGACTCCACCTTTGATGTGTACCTTACATGCTTTCTCGGTAGAGATGGCGATGTAGGGATTCACACCTTGATTCTTAGTCGGTGTACATACAACGGAAGCACTTACCCAGAACTCCTTACCTTGCGTGGATTGTCCCCAAGCCGGCATCGTGGTAACGAAGGTCAGTACTACGAATAATACAGATTTAACAAATCGTTTCATATATCTTATAAGATTTCAATTTCTACACGACGGTTATTTTGACGACCCTCTTCGGTATCGTTGGTATCGATCGGTTGACTCTCGCCGCGACCCTCTGCCTGCAGACGCTCAGGAGCCAGACCGCGCTCGATGAGGTCCGCCATTACGGCATTCGCACGACCCTCTGACAACTTCTGGTTCGCTGCGTCTTTACCTACATTATCGGTGTGACCGATGATCTTGATGCGCACTTTCGGATTACGAGCCAGATACATATAAAGGTCGTTAAGCGCCTCTTCCGACGAAGAGAGGATACGCGTCTTATTGGTAGCAAAATGCAGATTCTTAATGATGAAGACCTCACCTTTCTTAATCGGCGAAAGGGCTATATTCAGCGAGTCTCCGATAGATGCCAACGGCATATTGATCGTGTCATAACCCATCTGCGCGATGAAGAGTCTGTACTGCGGACCTTCCTCTAACATCTTACTCGTTGAGCCGGAGGTTGAATCGGTAGTAAGACTATAGGCTGGTTCAGCTGCTTCCTGTTTGAATAACTTAACCGTTGCAGGAACGACCATACCTGTCTCCTTATTATAAACGCGTACACGGAATACAGGACGCGGTTGCATAGCGATCGTTACATCCTCCGTTATACCGGGTTTCTCTATACTGAATGTTTGGGTAGCCGGATAATAGCCTTCTGCTTGTGCAGTAGTGGTGAAGTTACCTAAGGCATGCTTCTGGCGGAAGCCCTTCGGACCAATCTGTTTCTCCTTCATTGCGATCTTACCCGACTCGGTACCGCGGGTCTCCACCATCGCTACCTGCAGCGGTTCCTGCGTATCGGCATCAATGACCTTATACATCGCGTACGCAGGAGGAGGCGGAACAGGACGAGCGGTCTTGCCCGGTATCTCGAATTGGATGGTGAACTTAACGCCCACGAAGAGGTTATTCAGTTTCGTATCGCCGTTCATGGCGAGCATAGTGTTGGTCTTTTGTACCGGTACCTGATCGGCTGCAAAGACTACCGGTGCAGCAGCCGGCGTAGCATTGGTGTTCAGTACACCATATTCGGCAAAGAGCGCGATGCGATAGTGCACATGCTCGCGACCAAAAGGCAAGCGCTCACCGGGTTTGACTTGTTTCTTTTGGTTCTTCTTGTCTTTTGGATCGGGTTCTTTGGGTTGCGCCTGCATCCATTCGTCCAGATCCAGACCGATCTCGGCTGCCAGACTTACCTCCGGGTGCTTGAACTTAATCGGTTGGTCCGTCTGTCCGTTCAGGTCATGGATACCCATGCCGTACGGCGCAGGGAAGAGATCATCTTCCACCACGATATCGTACTTCCCGCTCTGTTTGTAGTTTCCAAATATCGTATAACCGATCTTGGCACCCAAGAGGAAATAGAAACGGTTGAACTGCGCACCGAACATAACCGGCACGCCTATCTGCGCCATGTTACGCGTTTCCTTCAGATTATCAAATAGATAGGAATAGCGTGCGTTCGTACCGTCCTCGATACGCGTGGCTGTGAAACCGTAGTTGGAGGTGGAGTTGAGGAAACGGAAGTCCAGACCGGTCTCAAACAGGAAATGACCGTACTCCAGACCATAGGTCAGGTCCAGACCGGCACCACCGCCACCTTTGAGTTGCTGCAGCGCTTTGCTCGTATTGAGTGTACCGGCACCCCAGAGGGAACCATTTGGGTCTTTGGATAACTTATCCATCATCGCCGCGTATCCGCCGCGCAGACCTAAGTTGATATACGATATCACTTCGGTCTTGGGGTTCTCCAGACTCTCTTGATATTTCTCGTAGTCACGGATGGCTTTTTCTTCTTTGGCCTTAGTTTCCGCCTCTTTTTTAGCACGCTCCTGCTCACGTTGCGCCGCTACTTTGGCGCGTTCTGCAGCATCCTTGTCGCGTTGTTCCTGTGCTTTGGCTTGTGCTTTGGCGGCCTCCGCTTTCTTCTGCTCGGTGGCTTTAGCCTGTTGTGCACGCTGTTTCTCTGCCTCCGCTTTCTTCTTCTCGTTCGCCTTGGCTGCTGCGGCTTTCGCTTTTTCGGTCTCTTTAGCCTTTGCGGCTTTCTCTTTCTCTTTAGCCTTGGCTGCTTTCGCTTTCTCAGCTGCTTTCTTTTTCTTCTCTGCCTCTTTCTTCTTGGCTGCCGCCGCTTTCTGCTTGTCCGTCTGGGTAGCAGGTACCGGCTCCGGCATCGCGTACGATACGACAGGAGCGCAGGTCAAACTAAGAACAATACTTGCAATCAGTATGTAATAGAAACTGTTTTTCATATCTTTGCCCTCCTGTATTAGTCGTTAATAAACATTTTGAAACTGCGGCATCCGCCGTCAGCGCTTACGCGAAGCAGGTAGAATCCTCCTTCGGCAGGGGTATTGATCAGTCCTCCACCGCTTGGGATGTCATAGCGTTCCAGTACACGACCGCTCACATCGATCCATTCAGCGGAACAGGTGATAGCGTCGTTATCATTCCGAGCCGCGTTCACAAACACTTGTTTGCCGCGCGGACTGTAGGTAGCGGTGATCTGTAGGTTGGAATCATCAAATAGGTGCCGCTCCGTCGGCGCTTTGAATTGCACCGGACAAGCGCAGTCGTCTATATCCTCTTTCCCTTCTTCATGGATCGTATAGCATACGCGGTATTCGCCGGACGGACTCTCTTCGTTCAGATAGAGCACTGCTCCATGCTGGTTCTTGATCGTGTCACCATCATGAAACCATACGAAATCGCTCAGGATCTGATTCGGGAACGAGTCTTTGACCAAACCGAGCACATTATCGTACCGCTGTACCAGTAATGTCTTGGCGTACTTCAGACGGAAAGTCAAATCAGTCTCTAAAGAGTTATCCGGACATTGTGAACCGATATGCAAGTGTAAACCATATTCCACACCATCCTTGGCTGTAGCAGGCAGGTGTATAATCAGTACGGAGTCTCCTCGATACGAGATACCGTCATTTGTAAAGCCGTCATCAATAGCCGTTTGGGTAAAACGGAACCTGACGCTGTCGCTATTGAGCGGTATTTTCGCTTCGTTATTCAGATAAATCTCAAAGTCCACTTCATCGCCTTTCTTCGTACATTCCGGCATATGCTGATCTTTGATCTCCACTTTAAATGTACCGACATTCGTCACAAAGGCGATGCTGTCGTACGCAGATAAAGCTGTACAATCGTCTTCTTCACCAAAATGGCGATAAATCAAGGCATAAGCACCGGTATAAACACCCGCATGCTCGTAATAATGCGTGAGCGATTCCATATCCTTGTATGTAACCGTATCTTTTCCGTCGCCGAAGTTCCAATAGATACTATCGTACTCATAATTGAGTTCGGCACCGAAGAGTACACCGTTATCGTCGCCGCCGCAGATAGGTTTATTGTCTCCATCCGCTCTGTAAATCTCTCCGTTAATAGTGATAAAAGCGGTCAAGTCAATCGTGCTTCCGCCTGCCGGATACCCGTAACTCTCTTTCTCACCAAATCCATATACATGGGCAATAAAACCGGAGTCAGCCGTTAAAGTGTGCGTTCCGTTTTCTACACCTGTTATACGCGCAAATACATATTCCGGGTTACCCGTTAACGGCTGGAATTGATCCGCGATAGGCTCGCCGTCCAGCTTAACGGATTGCACATTCTCTTGTAAAGTCACGATATTGACAAAGTGGTCTTTTACCATTGCGGTTTGGAAGGTACCGAAGGTCAGGGTATCAATCTTCTGCTCTATCGGATTGACCCAAATCAAAGACGGGTCACCATTACAATTCATGTATGTAGTGGTATATTTATTTTTTCCTTCCTTCCTCTCTTCCTTAATCGCATCGTGATCGTATTGATTACTGGTCATGAAAAGATGCACGGCAGAAGGGCAGGAAGTCTCGATGTAGTGATTGGAACCTTCGAAATAATCTACCCCGCTCGGGTTATAACGAAGCATGTCATCCTGTGCTCCGAAATCAAACTCGTAGTACCGTTTCGGATTGTATGCAAAATCAAAAGTATATTTGAGTTGACCGTCGACATATACTTTCGTTCCGTCTTCTAAGGCCATGACGCGTACTTTATCAATACGCTCCCAATAGCCGTCCATACGAACGGTATCTTTTGTCTCATCTTGACCTTCAAGTTTGACTTTACGTTCGATATCTATCGTGGTCAGCGAAGAGGTAATCGCAAACCGTTTGCCCCAATAGTTAATCGGCATCGCTTGCGAGTATATATGATCGCGATCACGAATTTTACTCGGAATATTGGTATGGGGGTTACCGTTAAAAACGGCGATATGTTTCCGGTTTCTTGCGCGTACCCAACTACCTGTGAGATCATAATATTCGCCCGATTCAGCACCTGTCCATACATAGAACACCTGTCCTTTGTTCATGACCGGCGTGGTCATCGTATCGGTGATACTGCCGCCGTTCCCGTTATTGGTCGGAGCAGTGGTATAATAATCAACGATAGTGTTATCCTCCGTAGCTACGATGGCAAAATGCGTACCTTGGTCTTCGTCTTTATGCACCGTAGGCGTGTAGCATTGGATATAGTGCTCGCTAAGCAGCGCCTTGGTCGGCATAACAGCCGCTACATCGAAAGACTTATCGCGATAGTTGGCGGCAATGACGCTGAAGAGTCTCGGCTCGCCATTAATGGAGTCGGACCAGATATGCAAGGCTTTGTTCGTGACCTTCTCATTGTCACTGTCGCCTACATAGCATGACGAACGTTTATCGCTGGGAATCGAAATCTTGTCAATAGCACCTTTCTCCAAATTCAGACTGGTCTCATAGGAGGTGTACTCATTCTTAATATGGATGGTTACATCATCTTTAGCGGAGAAAGTCAACCATAATTCTTGGGGACTATTACCTGCTGCACGCATAAATGTTACCCAGAAATCCGAACCCTCAGTCGATTGCCCTCTCATCACACTCGGAAGCAAACTTACCAAGGCCGTTACTACCCAAAATAGAACTTGTTTTTTCATATCAATTTATCAGTTAAATGTGCTGTTGTAATTCGGGTGCAAAATTACAAATAATTTCCTACGCGCGCGTGCACAATCTCGCGATAAATGTGTAAAAATTGACACACTTATTGAATACGTTGACCTAAAGTGCTAAAAATTGACGCATTGCGAATAATCACCATCTTCCCATCCCGTATCTGCTTGCGTACGGTGGTACTTTCCCTTTTGGGCGCAATAAGGGCTGTCGGGGTTGGGGAATGACTGACTGATATAGGTGAACTGGTGTTCAAACCGGCAGGAGTGATCGTGTAATAGATCGTCTTGCTCCCTTTCCAGTCATAGGGTACATCAAAGGAGGTCCCGCTTACCGTTTTCGGGTATCCGTCCAGTGATAAATGGGTCGTTTGCTCATTACCCGTGATGATGAATAATTGCTGGATGTTGAATAATTTGCCGTTTCCTTGTTCAATCACAACCGTTGTTGTGCCCGCGGGGAGCGTATAGGTATAGAAGACCTCGTCGTTCGTCAGTGTTTGTAATGCTATTTGTGCATTATTGGCACTTATTTTCATTTGCGCACCATCGGTGTCATTCAGTTTTAATGGTGCCAAGGCTCGTACCACAATACGACTGTTGGCGGGTATGGTTAGATTTTTTATAGTTACGGTAAGCGCGCTCGTCTTGGTGCCGAAAGTAGTAGCGTTTTTGCCGTTTCCGGTGGTACCAAAAGAACCTGTTGTGCTGAATCGGGAATCGGCTTGAATAGCCGCCTTATTGAAATCAGGCATATGAATTAGCGTGTCATTATTTCCTGTTGTTTGTTCCGTAAACACGTCCAGTTCATAACTTGCTTTTCCTGCATCTTTCCAATTAGCGGTGAAACCGGAATTATTGATATCTGTTGCCGGTAAGGCGCGACTGACTAAAGTCTCTACCGGCAATTCGTACGCATCGCTACCCGTGAACGTCAAATCCGATAAACTCACCGCTGTTCCCTGTTTGTTTCCCCAAATATATTCCACTAAATCGGGGTAGTCAATGAACGGATTTCGGTTATGTTGCAAATCACTCACGCGGTCATGACGTGTTATTTCTTTTTCGCTTACCGGATCCAGGCGATGCCACTCTAACAATACCTGTTGCAACCAAGGCTTAAACTCCAGATACGATGCATTATCCAAATAATTACTTGCTACATCGGCCCAAACAAATTGTTCATAGGCTGTAGCAATATAGAAATAAGCTCGCGCAAAATCACCTTTATACTCATCACATGGCTCAAAGACCGTGAAATTTTGCGTGTTGTTTTTACCTACCTTGAATATATCGTTTTGATAGGAAACAGTAGTTACATACCCCGGAGGGTTGTTGCTTTTGTTGTTATTGGCGCGTGCATTTGCAGGATTCAAATGGTGAAGATCCAAGAAAGCATCGTTTTCATTCGTGCTTGCCTTGCCGCCCCACCAACCTTTCGGAAAACAATGCTCAATTTCCATGTCCGGAATACTGACTGCACCTATGGTATCCGGTGCCATGTAATGGATATAGGTAGAGTACATATCCCATACCGTACCGTCTTCACGCGTATCCGTATATAAGAATCCGTCCCAGGTGTACTTATGTTCGTGCACCTCATTCACGGCACGCGTACCGTATTTACAACGATTACCGGCTTCGTACTGTACCTTGATAAAATTCGGTTTTGTACTCGTTTGACTGATCGTCGCATTCCCGATAGGGTAGATGATTGCACTCAATGCGGTCTTCAGCGCTGCATCCTGCTTGCCGTTAATGGCGTCGTAATAACCCGCAGGAATCGTCTCCGCCATCATCCCGATCGCGAAAAACAATGCTGCTACTATAGAAATGTGTCGTTTCATGGTCGATAATTCTTAATTCTTTATTCTTAATTCTTAATTCTCAATTCTCAATTCTTAATTTTTAATTTTTAATTTTTAATTCTTCTTGCGGCACGCAAGAAGCAAATTCAGCACCACGTACCAAAGGATACAGGCCGTTCCGCTGAAGAATGCAAACTCGATATGTTTGGTCGCTACCGCTTTCGCTACGCAGAAACCGATCAAGATCATACAACCAACTAAGAAACTGATAATCACCACTTTCTCTTTCTTGAAACTCTTGAAACTGAAGAACGGGATCTCGGCGTTCAGCAGGTAACAACTCAGCATCGACAACCCGATCAGCACCCATCCCATCCAGTCGTACGCGATCACGGATATCGGTAAGCAACAGATACCGCCCCAGAAAATAGCATTTGCCGGCGTCGCCAGACCGATGAACGACTCGTGTTGACGCTCGTCCACGTTGAATTTAGCCAGACGCAAAGCCGAGAAAGCGGCCATCAGCAATGCAATGCCTGCCCACCAACCCAACACAGGTTTGAGCCAGCAGAAAAGCATCATCGCCGGTGCCAAACCGAAGGTGATATCATCGGCTAAAGAGTCCAACTCAATACCTATTG
>Ga0310694_10003817_pt1 | contig 14714 bp, 16 predicted proteins | sample 174DNAGHGhighgp2_FD_203884 | JGI IMG/M metagenome (GOLD analysis project Ga0310694, IMG submission 203884) | Sheep rumen microbial communities from Palmerston North, Manawatu-Wanganui, New Zealand - 1742 DNA GHGhigh gp2 (v2) (version 2) | ecosystem: Host-associated > Mammals > Digestive system... | reverse complement strand
CTTCCTTTACAGGATCTCCACCATTTTTAATAACTCTTCCAGGATTTAATCTACTTAACTCACCTCTTAAATGTGAAATATAAATATAATTATCAGGTAATTTTCTACCTAAGAATTCTCCATCAGGCATAATTTACTCCTCCTTAATTATATAAATCTATTTGTATAGGTAATACCTTCTCAATATCTTTATCAACAAAGCCTAAAACATCAAATTTATTATCTAATAAACCTCTATTTTTAGCGAAATTATAGAATAATAATTGATATTTTGGATCTCATTTACCATAATATTTACCTATATAAGGTATACCAACGCTATTATATTCTTTAGTTGTATACATATAAGTTAAAGTTTTTTGCATTCTTTTAATATTATCACCAATATCATCTAAAGGACATATAACATTATTTACTAAATATGCAATTAATTTATCTGCAAAAGGAAATGATGTTTCACAATTAAATTGTAATAGTTGTAATTTAGTTGTTAAAGGATGTTCAACTGTATCTAAAACAAAAGGTGTCTCAATATCATTTTCACATTTTGCGAAAGGTATAATAGTTTTGCTAGCTACAACTTTTTTAAAGTTAACAGAACCACTTTCATCTGTTAAAAAACTAAAATCATTTGTATTTAAATATTTACCTTCTAATACTACTATAGATGAATGATTAGTAAAAGGTAATTTTATAAACATTTTTAAATCATTTTCATGTTTTACATAATCTTCTAATTGTCTTCTAGTTCTAGTTGTTTCACCTATATTTTTTAAATAATCATATACAAAAGGTGTTGAGAATTGACTGTTTTTAACTTTAATATGTGATAAAGTAGTTATACTACTTTCTGGAGTAACATCCATTGAGTATAATGAATTATTATAAAAACCACACATTATTTCATAAGGTTGATTACAATCAATAGCAATTGTATATTCTTGGAATAATTTTACAGGTAACATTACTATTTTATAATTAGAATCAGAAGCAACAAAGTTATTATAATGATCAACGATTGAACTAAATCTATTACTAAAGCAATTATACATACTCATTAAATTAACATGTTTATAATCTCTTATAAAACGTAAATAATTTCCTAAATATTCATGAGTATAACTATCATAAGTATTTCCAGTATGTTTAGCTTTAGTAGTATAGTTCTTATATAATTTATTAAATAAATAAGGTAATAATTGTTTAAATTCTTTAGTTTCTTCATCATATTGACAGATATAATCATCTTTTAGATAAAGTTCTTTATCAACATAAACTGAATTTTCTTTATATATTTTGCAAGTAGGAAGATTAAAACTTTCAATTATTTGTTTTATATATCCTGTTAAAATATTATTTTCATTAAATTTAATCATATTTTAACCTCACCTCTTAACCTCTATAACCTAATCCAGGCATACCTTCGTATCCTGAATAAGATTGTTCAACTTTTATTGAAACTTCTTTATTAACAATTTGTTCTAATAAGTCATAAATAGCTTCATTTGAATCTACTAAATCATCCATTGAAGCTTGTTCGTCTTCATCAACTTGTTCACCGGCTTCTGCTTTTTGACTTTCACCTTGATTTGTAGCACTATCTTGTAAATCTGATGCACTAGTATTTCCTGCCATATTTGTAATAGAAGACTCAGATTCTTTTCTAGTTAATCCACCGAATCCTTTTCCTATTTGTACAGAATCAACATTAGTGAATTTATTCATATTAAATCCACCTCTACCTATTTGACCTATACCACCAACAATACCACCTAATCCGGTTAAAATACTACCAATTAATGAACCTGATAACATTAAATCTGAAATAGTCATACCTAAGTTAACACCAGTACCCATACCAAATATAGCTGGAATATTAATATCAGCACCTGTATCTTTCATCATATTTCCTATTGTAAAAATACTATATAATGCTGGGTTAGCTGCAATTCCTTCAGCTAATGTATATTTAAAGTTTTCAGTTAAGTTTTCTAATGCTCCAGCTAAGCTAATACGTTGATTTAAACTACTACCCATATGTTGTAACATACTAGCTGCATCACTAGCTCCATAACCAGCATCTTGTTTATAAATATATTCTGTATAACCTTTTAAATTTTTAGCAGCTTGAATATCTGATGTAGTTAAATCAAATACCTTAGCATATTGAGTTTGAACTACTTTATTATCATTAGCAATTTGTTGTAAGTATTGAACCATTGCTCCCATTAAAGTATTTAAGTTAGATTCATCAATACCTTGAGTTAACATATCTGCATAATCAATACCTGCATTTGAAGCTGCCATTACTAATAATTTACCAGCTCCAGAATCTGTAGCAGAAACGTTACCAGATAAAGCTTGACCTAATGCTTGTGAAATACTTTGAATAGCACCTTGTGACATACCTACTGAATACATAGAACCTAATCATTTTTGAATTGTGTACTCAAATCCAATAGATGTTTTAGCATCTAATAATGATGTAGCTTCATATAAGTTACTAGTTACTGAATCACTAACATTACTTAAATATTCTGTTGATTCAAACATTTTATTTAAATATTCATTTAAAGATGCTTCCATACCTAAACGATATGCTGTAGAATCTTGTTGTTGTACTCTTACAATATCTTTTAAGGTAGAATCAAAAGCCTCAAATGTAGTAGCAACACTATCACTTAAAGCATCTAAGAAAGCTCTTTGTTCAACGTTATAAGCAATACCTTGATCAATAGCTGAATTTAATTTCTCCATAACAACAGATTGTTTTATGAATGGAGAAACACCAACCATGTTTTTAACTAAATCTGATGCACTAGAATGTGATGCACTAGCACCATATAATCTTGTATCCCAAGCAGTTTTATATCCTGCTATAGCTTTAATATTATCATTTAATTGAGCAGTATAATTAGCTAACGCGTGTGTAGCAGAACGTAAAACATTTTCAAAAGCACCTCAACCAGTTTTTCCACCGGTAAAAGATTGAGCATAAAGCTTTGCACCTTCTTTAAATGTCTTAAAACCTTCTCCAAGTTCTCTAATATTTAAACCATCAAAAGCATGAGACATCATGTCTTTTCCAGCTTCTTGTTGTTCTTTTAAGGCATCTAATAATGCTTGATTACCTTCTTTTCTTTGAGTATAACCAGTATCTTTACCAGCTTTCTCAGTTTTATATTTTACATCTTCAGCTTCTCGTAAACGTTTATAATATCTCGCTGAATCCTTATCATTATTCTCTCTAGCTTGTTCTTCTAACTTTAATAATGTTAAACGTTTTGCATTATGAGCATCTTCAAATTTAGCAGCTTCAAGTCTTCTTTTAACACTTTGTTCAATTATATCTTGAACATCAGATGCGACATTATATTCTAATTTTGCTACTTCTTCTCTTCGATCTAAAATCTTATTCATTGAAGCTTCATAAGCTTTTAAATCAAAGTCACCAGACTTCTTTAGAACGTTATTATCAAGTAACGTATCTTGAAAAATCTCTGAATTATCTCTAGCCATAGATTTACCTCCTTTTTAAGGTATTCATATAATTAATTTAGCATTAATTAGTATCCTCTACCTCTTTCGTTTCGTTTTGCTTCCCTTTGTTCTTTTAACTTCTTTAAATGTTCTTTATTCTTATCATCTTCTTCTTTAATTAATAATAATAACTGATCTTTTTCAGCAGGAGTTATTTTATCTCTTAAATCTGTATAAGATGTGTTTGTATTTTTAGAAATAATGAATAATTCTTTAATAGTAAGTTTATATTTATAAGAACCGTAAGGAACCATCTTTTTAGTGACTGGATCCTTAATCAATTTCGGGTTCAAAAAATTCTGGGGTGAAACGAAACAGTGTCTTGAATGGTTTTTGACATTTACTACAATTTACCATAAACTCCTTATTTAAACCAATCATTCCGTTTGCTTTTGCTTGCTTCTTCATAATATAATTATAATCACCTGAAGGTAATTGTTTAATAAATTCTTGAATAGAAATATAATCCATCTTCTTACCATCAACTTCTTCAATTAAATATTGTAAAGTAATTAAAGGTGTATAATCTAAAGCAACATTACCACCTTTTTCTTCTAATTCTGCTTTATATTCTTTTACTTTTCTATTAATTAAATCTTGTAATCTAGGTGTTGTCATCTTTAACTTGATGTCATGTTTAGTTACAGGTAAAGTAAAAGATAATGCTTTAAAGAAGTCTTCTGTTTTAAATTCTTTAACTTTTAATTGCTCTAAATCAAATTCTTGTTTATGAACAGAATTACATTTAGGATTAGGACAACCTACAATCATATTATATTTTTGACCATGAGTAATAACTCTTACTTTATGTAATAAATATTCGAAATCACCCATACACATATCATAACTTGAAATAGGTAATTCAGATATTGTACAAGCATCAATAATATCTGCTAATACTTCATTAGTAAGTTCATCCATAGATAATCTTTTCATATCTTCCATTACAGTCATTGATCTTAACTTAACATGTGGATCAAATGATGGTGTATAAATTTCACCTCTTGAAGGTAATGTAAAATCACCAGATAAAGTATAATTTTCTTGTTTTAAATTAGTCATTATTTTTGTTCTCCTTTGCTCTTTTTAGATGTTACTTTAAAACCTTTATAACGTTTTAAGTAATCTAATGTAATCATTCTAATTACACTAGAAACAGATGTTCCATTTTCAGCAGCTAAATCTAGCAATGCTTCATATAATTGATCATCTAACTGAAATCCAACAATTTTTTTCTTTGAATCATTATTAGTCATATTTTCTTACATCCTTTCTATATAATTTAGCTTTTAAATAATTTTAAAATTTTTAAAAAATTTTAAAGAAAAAAAAAATATAGCTTTCGCTATATTTTTATTTTTTATTGTTTTGAATAATCAGGTTGATTATATCTTTCTTTATTAACTTCCATTATAGCACGATCATATTCTAATGTTACTGTGATTTGACGTCCACCAGTACCTGAAACTTCAAAAGGACTCTCTTGAATTGATTTAATTCAACAACCAACTAATGTTCAAGTTCTTAAAAGTTCATAATCTGGAGTATATTCAACTAATTTACAATTTCTCTTATAACCTTTTCTAATAACAGTTTTACCTGTACTAGTAGCTTCATAAGAGTTATCAATTCAGTCTTTAGCTCTACCTTGAGTATCGCTAATAACATCATATGCTAATGCTTGCCATGCCATTAATACTGATTTAGTTTCTAAACCAACGAAATCTTGTAATTCAAGTGTTCCTGATTGTCAAGTAGGTGTATCAGCAAATTTTACAGTTGAATTACCACGCTTAATTTCAATCATACCTAAATCGAAATGTGGAACGAACATCTTATTAACAGATAATTTAATGATATCTTGAATCTTATTTCTACCATTAGCTTTTACTGAACCTTTGATAAGTTTAGTTTCATCTGTTTCATTTGTTCCATCATATGAATATTCAGGATAAAGTAAATCTGATAAACTTTCATCAACAATAAGTTCGAACGTATTACTACGCGCTGTTTCATATTCTTGTAAATCAGAAGTTATATGATATGTTCCTAATCTATTTGAATCTGCCATCTTTCTTAGCCTCCTATTCTAATACATTTATTGAATCTGTTAATTCAATTGTTAAATCGAAATCTTCAACAGCTTCAATTGGTGTTATAACAACTTGTGCAGCTAATAAAGCTTTTTTATTAGTCTTAATTTTATTAATTTCATAAGATCTAATACCTTGATTACTTGCCATTGCTTGTAATAATGGTTCAATAGATGCTTTAAAGTTAATCCATAAAATGTTACTATTAGGTTCGAATGTATATCTTCTACTACTTCTATATAAACGTTTCTTAATATCAATTACTAAGTTTCTAATATTTAAGAAACTTGAAGCTACTAATTGAATTTCAGTTGATGATCCATTTTCAGGAATTCCTAATGGATGCATTGTTCTGTTTCCTCAAATTATATTACCGTAAGGTCTAATATTACAAATAACATTAGCAGCAACATGATTTAAATTAATATCTGGATCTCCTTGACCAGCAGCTTCTCTTGGTTCTAAAATTTCAATATCTGCATCACCAAATTTTAATGATGGATCAACTGATAATCTAGCAACTCCTCTAACTGAACCTGCCATTGCAAATCAAGAAGCAAATTGATTAACATTTTTACTGAAACATGATAAATATACTAATGTAGCAGGTGCTAAATAATTCTTAATTGATACATCTCCTAAAGTAAATGATGTAACAAAACTAGGAGTAAACATTGAACCATATCTACCATAAGTTTCACCTAAATATGTACCTCAAGTTGGAGCCTTTCTTGGTACTGTTGTAAGTGCTACACTTTGGAAATTATATTGAATCCATTTATCAATTAATTCTGATGTTTTTAATCTAACAGGTTGTGCATCTGTATAAACATATTCAGTAGCTGTTGTAGCTTCTGCATCATTTCCTGTTTCTTCAACTTCTGTATTAGCAACTAATTTTGCTTCAACTGAACCATATTCAGGAACGCTAAATAATGCTTGAGCATCTCCTCTATTTCCTGCTGCTTTTAAAGCTGCTATAATAACTTTTGGATTATTAGTTTCAGCTGTAGTGATAAATCTAACATCATATAAACCTTTATCTTCAAATTGTTTGAAGAATTTTGTTGCTTTACCATCTACGTCATTTTCATAATCTAACTTTGTGTTTGCTGTATATGCACCTTTATAAATTATAGGTAATCCCATTTGTAAAACTACCTTAGCATATAAATATCCTTTATCTGCAGTATCAGGTGTTACATAAGTTACACCTTGCTTAGGATTTTCAGGTAATGCTTCAACTAAAATGTAACCTGCATTTTCACAAGCTTCATTAAAAGAATCATAATCTTGATATAAGCCATCTACTAAAGTATTTTTCTCAGGATCATCATTTTCTGTACCTATAATAAGTCCTGGAACAGCTACGATATTTTCAACGAAACTAGCTTCGCCTGAACCTGTATTATCTATTTCTCTTATATTTACTTTAGGCATACGTTATCTCCTCTTCTTTATTAATTTCTGTTATATAAGCAAAGAACTATACTTATAATCATATAATTTAGCAATTACTTTTTAATCTTTTTTATTAGAATCAAAAGTTAAAATATCATTACTAACATCTCCGTTTTCACCTTTAATAGTTAAATCTACTCCAACTAATTCAGCACTTGTAACAGCTGGTAAACTAAAGTAGTAACCATCAATTAAACGACATCTAATTGTCCATCTTGTAAATTGATCTGGGAATTTCTTTTCAGGAATATCACTATTATCTGTTATTGCAGGATCAACTTCTAAATAACAAGTATGTTTTATATTAGCTCCATTATACGGTATTTCTACTAACATTTTAGGATAATTAATTAAGTTAAAAATTAATTCTCTAACATAATTATCACCTTTTTCAAACTCTTCTGTATAAATATCAATTTGGTAAGTTACTTCAAAAGGAATAACATCCATTTGAATAACTGTTCCTGAATCTGATACTAAAGTAACACCATCACAACTTAAGGGACGTCTATGATTAGCTGATAAAGAAATTGATGGATCTCTTGATATTCCAATTAAAGGCATTTCTATTGGTTCATCATTATTTTCATCAACTGTTATTTTTCATAAACGACTTACTTCACTTGGTTTTAAGACATGAAGTTTTCTTTTATCTACTAATAAAATATTTGATATTTTTTTAACTACTGCTTCATCATAAAATCTAATTGCCATTAAATTCAACCCCATTCTAAAATAACACTTTCAACTTTTATTTTAGTGAAAGCCATTTCTATTAAGTCTCTTATCATATTAGAACGATTACAACCTAAACTACCATAATTTATGATTCTAAATAAATCAATTAATTTAATATCATATAATTTATCTCTATCATCTATATAAAGATAATTTCTTTCTTTATCTAATTTTAATGATTTAAATATATAAAGAATAATTTTATAAATATTAACTTTTGTTTTATAAATACCGTTTAAGTAATTAACAATATTTTGTAAACGTTGTTTTTCTATTCTATAATTTTTATTATTAGCTCGAATGAATAATTTTAAATATCGTTTACTTTCTTGTTGAAGTCTATATGATAATATTTGAAAATTATGTTCAGTTAACTCTTTATCAGGAAATTTTAATCGAATTATATCCACATTAAGTATCTCCTTTCATATATTTAATTTAGCATAACATTGTATATATTATATATATTATATATGTATGAGGTGAAAAAATGTCAAAAGAAATATTTTCATACTCCAAATTAGGAGTATTTGAACAATGTCGTTTTAAATATAAGTTAAATTATATTGATAAACATTTTATACATGATGATTCTTTAGCTACTGATTTTGGAACATTAATTCATTACATTGAAGAAACAATGGCAAGAAAAATACAAAATAATGAACCTTTAGATAGTAAAGAATTAATTAGTTTGTTATATAATATCAAATTAGAATCTAAATATGATAAGGTTTATGGAGTAACTACCTTACAAGAAAAATATCCTGATGAATGGAATGAAAAAGATAAATCAGATAGAACTTATCAAGACAAAATTAATTTTTATATTAATGAAGGTATGTTTAGATTATATGATTATTTAATGAGACATCCTAATTTAGAAATTATAGGAATTGAACAAGAGTTTAATGTAGAAATTGAAGGATATGTTTTTCATGGTTTTATTGATAGAGTATTTAGAGATAAAGTTACCGGTGAAATTTTTATCGAAGATATTAAAACTTGGCCAAAACCAGCTGAGCAAAAAGAATTAACAACACCTTTACAATTTGTATTATATAACTTAGCAGCACAAGAATTATATAATGCTACTCCTGATATGATATCTTGTGCGTATGAGTTGCCTTTATGTGATATGAAACAACCTGCAGGTACTAAAGGTTATATGACTCGAGGAACAAATAAAATAAAAAAATTATTAGGAGAATTAGGTGAAGAATTAGAGTTTAAACCTTCTCCATCACCTTTATGTCATTGGTGTGTTTACAGTAAAACTTATCCAAAACAACCTGAAGAAGCTAAACGTTTATGTCCTTATTTCTCTCATTGGAAACCTGATAAAAAGGATTTCTCAGTTGAATATGATTGGATGGGTAGAGTTCAACATGATGCTATATTAGCTCAATTTATTGAGAATGAATTACATCCTAAAGAAGTTATTACAATTAAACCAGTAAATGTAAACTTAGCTAACAAAGATAGATACTTTATTTTAAGACGCAGCTAAATTAATTATAATAATATTTAATTTAGAGGAGGTCTATATGAAAAAAGTATTATTAGGAATAGGTTATTGAATTCTTCAATTAACTTGAGGAATTATAATGACTAGTTTTGGATTATTAATAACATTATTTATTTTAATATTTCTAAATAAAAAAGCTCATTTTCATAGAAATGGATTTAGTTGAATAATTGAAATTGGTGGAAATTGAGGTGGATTAGAATTAGGTGCCATAGCTCTATGTGGTAGTTATGCTCAAAAAGATGGTCCTTGTTATAGTCCGAATTGATTTGAACATACTAGAAGACATGAATTTGGACATACTATTCAAAATATAATTTTAGGGCCTTTATATATTTTTGTAGTAGGTCTTCCTAGCGTTTGTAGATATTGATATCAATATTTTAAATCAAGAAAAGGACAAGATTTACCTGATGATTGGTATGATTGCAAAGCTTGATTTGAATATACAGCATCATCTTGAGGAACTAAAGCTATTAATAAATTAGAGAATAAAAATTTTCCTTATGAATATGAAGGAAAATATAAAGGAATCTTCAGTAAGAAAAATAAATAAAAATCTTTTAAAAACCGATTAAAGCATATCGGTTTTTATTTTGCTTTAATTGTATGATATAATATAAATGTTTGAAAGGAGAATATATGAAATTATTACTATACACAGATGTACATTTTTCAAAGCATTCTTCTATTATTAGAAGTCGTTCTACTAAATATTCAAGTAGATTGGAAAATTGCATTAAATCTGTTAGCTGAGCTGAGCAACAAGCTATTGATAACAATTGTGATGAAGTTATCTGTTTAGGTGATTTTTTTAACACTCCTGATTTAACTAGTGAAGAATTAACAGCTTTAAATGAAGTACAATGAGCTAATATACCACACACTTTTATTGTAGGTAATCACGATGCTTCAAATAAAGATTTAGTTTTTAACAGTGTTAATGCTTTAGTTAGATTAGGATTTAACGTTGTTAATCAAGTAAAATTTATTAAAACCAATAGTATAAACTTATTATTAATTCCTTATATGGAAGAAGATATTAGAAAAAGTATAAAAGAATATAAAGATGATTTAAATATTACTGACAACAATCTTATTGTGTTAAGTCATAATAATGTAAGATGTCAATATGGAAGATATGAAAATAAAACAGGATTTGAAATAGAGGATATTGAACAAAACTGTAAATTATTTTTAAATGGACATATACATCATTTTTATAATTTCTGTAGAAATGGATTCAACTTAGGAAATTTAACTGGACAAAACTTTACTGAAGATGCGTTCACTTATCCTCATTGTGCTTTCATTTTAGATACTAATGATAATTCTTTTTATCCTGTAGAAAATCCTTATGCTTATAATTTTTATCAAATTGAAATTGATAAAAAAGAAGATTTTAAGATTTTTAATAAGTTAAAAAATCAAGCTGTAATTTCTGTTAAGTGTGAAAAAGATATTATAGCTGAATGTAAAGAATATATTCATTCTTTACCTAATATTGTAGAATCAAAAGTTATTTGGAAATTTACTCAAGTAACACCTACTGATACTGAAGAACTTACTTTAAGTTCATTAGCAAATTTAGATCATTTACAAAAATTAAAAGAGTTTGTTGTTAATCATTTAGGAAGCGACGAAATAGTTTTAAAGGAACTTCAAAACATTATTAATTAATCTTATAGAATAAGGAGGATACAGGAAATGAAATATACTATTGGTTACTGCTTTGTAGATAAAGGCGTAAGTTCAGGTTTTCAATTAACTTCATATACAAGTGATGTTGAAATTAACAATGAAAACCTAGAGCAAGTAGAAGATAACTTAAAGAAGTCATTAAATGTAGATAGAGTTATTGTACTTGCATATTATAAGAAAGGAAACTAGACTATGCATATAGAATTTAAAAAAGTTATTATACATAATTTTTTATCTTATGGACACGCAGAAATAGAGTTACGAGATAAATTATATTGTTTAGTTAGAGGTATAAATAATTGTAAAAGCGATAATGCTTTGTCTAATGGTAGTGGAAAATCTAGTTGGTCTTCTGCTATTTGTTGATGTTTAACAGGACAAACAACTCAAGGACTTAAAAGCAATATAAAGAATATTAACATAGATGAAAAAGAATGTTATGTAACTTTACTTTTTAAAGTTAATCAAGACGAATTTGAAATTACTCGTTATAAAGAACCTAAAAGTGATTTAACAATTCTTGTTAATGGTGAAAATAAATCGGGAGAAACTTTCAGAAAATCTGAAGAAATTTTAGCTGAATATTTACCTGACTTAACTGTGGATTTATTATGTTCAATTATAATTTTAGGGCAAGGATTACCTTGCAAATTTAGTAGTAATACTCCAAGTGGTAGAAAAGAAGTTTTAGAAAAATTATCTAAATCAGATTTTATGATTCAAGATATTAAAAATAGACTTGCTGAAGTTATTGCAAAAAATAATGATGATTTAAGAAAAACTGAAGATAAATTATTAACTTTAACTACTCAACAATCTATGTATGCTACTCAAAAAACAAGCTTACAAGAAACTTTAACTGAATTAGAAAAGCCGCACAATTTCGATGAGCAAATTGCTTCCTTACAAAAGAATATTGATGACTTAACTAACTCGATTAATTCGCATAATTTGAAGCTTACAGAAGCAAATAATAAATCAAAAGAGTTAAATGATGACTTAACAAAGTTATTAGACGATAAAAATACACAACTTAATAATGAGAATGCTGAATTCAATGAGTTTAATACTCAATACCTTACTAAAAAGAATACCTTAGAAAATGAATTACGAGAGAAGAAAAATACTTTAGAAACTGAATTAAAGAACTATGACTCTACTTTAAGAGTAACTTATACTTCAGAGAAAACTAAATTAGAAACTCGTATAACATTCTTAAAAGAAGATATTACTAAAAAGAAGTCGATTACTGATATTTGTCCTACTTGTGGACAAAAATTAATTGGTGTTATTAAACCTGATACTACAAAAGAAGAAAAAGAATTAAGTGAATTAGAAACTAATTTGAGCGAAAAAACAACTTCTTTTAATGATAACATAAATAAGGAAACTAAACGTATAAACGAAGAATTTAAGCGAATTTCCGATGAATATAGAGAAAAATTAGAAGCTTTAGATAAGGTTTATAACGCTAATAGAGTTATTCATACTGATACTTTAAATAAAATAACTGCATCTTGTGATGAAGATATTTCTAAAAAGAAATATGAAATCAAACAAAATAAAGAAAAGATTGATTTATATACACAAGATAAGCAATTAAAAGAATCTAGAAAAGTAGATTTACAAACAGATTTGAATAAAGTTAAGTTAGAAAAAGAGAATTATAATACTAAATTAGAAGAGGTAAAAGCTTCCTTATTATCTATAGATAATAACGAGAAAAAATTATCAGCAGAAATATTGTATAATAATAATGATAAGGAAACAATTTCTGCTCGTATAGATGTTGATAATAAGATTAACAATCTAGTAAAACGTGATTTTAGAGGCTTTTTACTTCAAAATGTTATCAATTTCATAAATAGTAAAGCAAAAGAATATGCATTAGATGTTTTTGAAACTGATAATTTAGATTTCGTTTTAAATGGAAATAATATTGATATCACATATTTAGATAAAGCATATGAGAATTTATCTGGTGGTGAAAAACAAAAAGTAGATTTAATTATTCAATTTGCTATTAGAGATATGATGAGTCAATATTTAAACTTCTCAAGTAATATTTTAGTATTAGATGAAATATTTGACCAATTAGATGAAATAGGTTGTACAAAAGTATTAAATCTAATTTCACAAAAATTAAATGATTTAGAGAGTATTTTTATTATTTCACATCGAGCTGATGAATTAGCTATTCCTTATGATACCGAAATGGTAGTTATTAAAGATAGTTTAGGCATAAGTAAGGTGAGATAATCAGATGATTTTTGTTAGACCAAAAAATGTAACAATTGTTGAAATGTGTATCTATGTTGATGAACATATGAAAGATGTTGTTCATCCAGGAGAAAATTCAGTTGTAGAAGATAGAATCGTTCAATATCTATATTTCATAATTGATTCACTAGCAAAGAAACAATCACTGCTTCCTAGATTTAGTGATTATGAAGAGTTTTCATTATATGGAGCTAGTGAATTATTTATTTCAATGAGAAATAAGTATATGAATGCTGGAAAGGTTGTTAGAGGAAAAGAAGTTCAACCAGTAAAATCTTGTTTAAATTTTATTAAATCAGTTTTATATCCTTTAAAAGTTAATTTCCAAAAAGCAAGTTATGATTATGTAATTAATCCTGAAATAGGACAAAATACTGATAAACTTGCGGAAGATATGCGAGACAATATTAGACAAGATTATCAAAAGAGTTTTATAGAAGATTTTAAACAAGTTTTAAAAGACTTACCTAAAGGAATATATGATATTTTATATAAAACTCCTTATAAAAATGATCCAGTTATGATAAAGAAATTATATATGTCTTGCGTATTATCATTTATTAATAGTGTTACATTACCTAATAAAATTAGAAATAGAATAGAAAATAAAAATACAAATTCAGATAAAGTTATACATATGTATTCACAAATGAGTGATTTTATACTTCTCTGACATTTAGAACCTTACATGCGAGATTATGTTTATATTTTATTAATAAAAATTAAAAGATATATAAGTGATGAATTAGGTTCAATAAGAAATCCAGTAGATTTAAGTGATGAAGTAATGGATAGTATTATGAGAACAGCATTCACAACATACGATCAAGATATGGAGGCTCAATAATATGAATAAAAAAAGAAAAACAAGAATAACAGAAGCATTACAAACATTAAATAAAACAGATGTATACTCATTACTATTATTTACTATATTTAAGATGCATGATATTCCTGAATACGCTTCTTTAAGTGAATTATGTTATGTATTAGATGGAAATAATATGTCAAAGTTCTTAGCATATTATGGTGGAATGACTATTAAAATTCCTACATTAAGAGATATGAGATTAATGACTCAAGCATTATTATTATTCCAATACGTAAATTTAGAAAAAGGTTCTTTTGATGAAGCATTAGAAGTAGTATGTGGAAATGAATTTACAGCTACTGAAATAACAGAAGCTTATAAAAAGATTACAGAAGTGGTAGCAAATTATGATTTCAGTAGAAACTAATTTAAATAAAAATATTCAGGATATTAAAAAAGAATTAGATTTATATAAAGATTATTCAAGAGATGAATTTTTCACATATTGTATTAATGAAAAATTAAAATCTACTTTACGTAAGTATGAAATAGAATTAGATAA
>Ga0310694_10003816_pt1 | contig 14714 bp, 13 predicted proteins | sample 174DNAGHGhighgp2_FD_203884 | JGI IMG/M metagenome (GOLD analysis project Ga0310694, IMG submission 203884) | Sheep rumen microbial communities from Palmerston North, Manawatu-Wanganui, New Zealand - 1742 DNA GHGhigh gp2 (v2) (version 2) | ecosystem: Host-associated > Mammals > Digestive system... | reverse complement strand
CGAATATGAATCCGCCCAAAGATTGGAATTTTGACCGTCAACAAAACCAACAGAACGAAATGTTGCGTTCCGTTCCGGCCAATCTGAACTATTATTACAAGTCAAAAGCAAACAATTATTTCTATAACATCGATTAAAATCCACCACTATGATAGAACTATCCCTTTCAGAATTGAACAGAAGCAGTTTCTATGAGAAGACGCTTCAGATGATAGAACAAATCTGTGATGACTATGCCAGGAAGGAGGATTTCGGCACGTTGTCCATGGCGAACCAGATGGTTTGCGATTATTTAGAGAATACCTATTCGGATTTCTTGGCTGATGTCGTTTTCCAGATAGAGAGCGATGGAGTGACGTTCCAATATACGTTGCAAAGCGGTGGATTCCAATCGTTGGCCGAAAACAAAGACGGACAGAATACAGCATTATACGTCTTACAATCCTTGGCAGATGAGATTACGTTCTCTTCTGATTATGACACGCTTATATCCACTTTCCACGTGAAAACCAATATGAACATACAGCGCAGTCTCCACCATCAGGAGGTGCGCACCCGTATTTTCAGTTAATATATGAGCAGGCTTTATATTTTTATCATAGCCTTGTCGTTCTCCTTTACAAGTCTAGCTCAGACTTGTAAAGTTCTGTTTATAGGAAACAGCTACACGTATGTCAATAGCTTGCCGGAATTAATTTCCTCCATGTATGCCGCTTCAGGTGATGAGTTCGAGTATGTGATGAGTGCGCCTGGTGGTTGTACATTTCAACAACATTGCTCTGTTTCTCTTCCTTACATTCAGCAAGGCGGTTGGGATTATGTGGTGCTTCAGGAACAAAGTCAGCTCCCCTCTTTTCCAGAGGCTCAGTTTATGCAAGATTCTTACCCTTATGCAGCAGAATTGTGCTCTTTAATTCGTCAATACAATCCTCAAGCCCATATCCTTTTTTATATGACATGGGGCAGAAAAAATGGCGATGCACAGAATTGTCCCTATTATCCTCCGTTATGTACATACGAAGGAATGGATAGTCTGTTACGTGCACGGTATTTGCTCATGTCTGAAGACAACGAGGCTTGTGTTTCTCCTGTAGGTGCGCTGTGGCATTTCATTCGTGACCAGTATCCAGAAATGGAGTTATATCAGTCAGACGAGAGCCATCCGTCTTATTTTGGTTCATACGTTGCCGCCTGTTCTTTCTATACCTCTTTAACGGGCCGAAATCCGCTTGAAATCTCTTGGAACGGCTCATTGGACGAATCTTCCGCCATGATAGCAAAAATAGCCGCTAAAAACGTTGCTTATGACTCTTTATCGAAATGGTGTTTCCATGCGGATACTGTTCAAGATGATTCTACGGCAATTGTTTCTTATCCGGCATTGAATTTTTCCGTATATCCAAATCCGGCAAACAATCGGATTAATGTACATACTTCCAATTTCGATAATCCTTTTTTGATAGTTATTATGGATTTGAAAGGTAATATCCTGTATCAACGTTCAGACGTAACGAAGAATGAGGCAATTGATGTCTCTTTTTTGTCGGATGGTTCCTATTTGCTATCTGTCCGGGATGGTTTGCATCAATTTACCAAAATTCTCAATATAGTTCGATAGTTATGATCAGTTTTGAATACATCAAGGAAAGCAGTTTCAAACCTTCCGTAAATCACAAAATTTGGCTTCAACAAGTGATTCGAAAAGAGGGAAAAGTTCCCGGTGACATTTCCTATATTTTTTGTGACGACAACCACATGTTGGAAAATAATATTGCCTTTCTCGACCACGACACTTATACTGATATCATCACCTTTGACGATTGTGTCGGAAGTATTATAAACGGAAGTATTCTTATCAGTTTGGACCGTGTGGCAGATAATGCTGAAAAGTTCAACAAGTCATTCGAGAACGAACTCCTCAGGGTGATTGTACATGGTACATTGCACCTTTGCGGCTACAAAGACAAGACCGATGAAGAGGCTAAGGTTATGCGCCAAAAAGAGGACGAATCGTTGGAAATGTTACCAAATTAAATTTGTAAGTTTTTTTCAATCAGTATATTGCATATTATTTTCACGTGAAAAGATGGAGAATCATTACGATATTATAGTGGTGGGAGCCGGACACGCAGGCTGCGAGGCGGCGGTCGTTTCTGCAAGATTGGGACACCAGGTACTCTTGGTGACAATGAACCTTGCCATGGTCGCACAGATGTCCTGCAACCCTGCCATCGGTGGTATCGCAAAGGGACAAATCGTGCGCGAGATTGATGCGCTCGGCGGCATGACCGGTATCGTGACCGACCATACCATGATCCAGTTCCGTCTGCTGAACCGCTCCAAGGGTCCGGCTATGTGGAGCCCGAGAGCGCAATGCGACAAAACCCACTTTTCTCTCTATTGGCGAAATATTCTGGAAAATACCCCCAACCTGCATCTGCGTCAGGATACCGTCACCAAACTCATCATGGACGGAAATGCGGCGGCCGGTGTGAAAACCCAACTGGGGAAAACGCTGTATGCCCGTAAAGTCATCCTGACCAACGGGACATTCCTCAATGGAAAAATACATGTCGGCGAAGTGAACTTTTCCGGCGGTAGGATAGGGGAGAGTGCCTCCTTCCTGCTCTCCGACCAACTCCAATCTTTGGGGATCACCACCCGAAAACTTAAGACTGGGACACCCGTCCGAATAGATGGCCGCACCGTTGATTTTTCCAAAATGGAAGAACAACCCGGCGAAGAGAATCCCGGACGTTTCTCCTTCACCAATACTCCCATTCTTCATCGTCAACTTAGTTGTTGGATTACCTATACGAATGAGCAGGTACATCAGGTCCTGCAAAAGGGCTTTGAGAAATCTCCCATGTTCCAAGGTAGGATTCAAGGCGTCGGACCCCGGTATTGTCCTTCCATAGAAGATAAAATCGTACGCTTCTCCGACCGCACCCGACACCAGCTCTTCCTTGAACCGGAAGGTCGTCACACGCACGAGTATTACCTTAACGGTTTTTCCTCTTCTCTGCCGGAAGAGATTCAGGTGGAGGCCATGCACCTCATCCCGGGTTTGGAAAAGGCCGAAATATTCCGTCCCGGATACGCCATTGAGTATGACTATTTCGATCCCACACAGCTAAACTTCTCTCTGGAGTCGAAGGTTGTTCCTAATCTCTATCTCGCCGGACAAGTTAACGGTACCACCGGCTATGAGGAAGCCGCCTGTCAGGGACTCATGGCCGGCATTAACGCGCATCTCTCCCTCGTTGGAAAAGAGCCGCTCGTCCTCACACGTGCGCAGGCTTATATTGGGGTGTTGATAGATGACTTGGTGACGAAGGGTGTGCAAGATCCTTATCGGATGTTCACCTCCCGCGCCGAGTATCGTATCCTGCTCCGTCAGGATAATGCGGATGCACGGCTCACCCCTGTTGGCAGAAGTTTGGGGCTTATTGATGATGAGCGCTACGATGCTTTTCTTCGCAAGTACGATATGCAGGACCAAATCGTCACCTATCTGCGGCAGCATACCACCCATTATCTTACGCTCAATGAACTTCTCGAAAAGAAAGAAACATCTCCCCTAACGCAGAATGTGAAACTCGAAAATGTGCTGTTGCGTCCTCAAATCACTATCCATGATTTGATGGATTACGATCTGGATTTTACAGAATTTCTTCGTCAGATTGGAGCCGACGAGGAGCAGATCACCAATGCGGAAACCTATATCAAATACAGCACCTATATTCAGAAGGAAGAAGAGTTAGTCCAGCACCTTTCCAATCTTGACAATATCAAGCTTCCGGAAAACCTCGATTACCAATCCATCCAATCGCTTTCCAAAGAGGCTCGCGAAAAACTCTCCAAGGTCCGTCCTGTCAACCTGGGTCAAGCCTCCCGAGTGAGCGGCGTGAGTCCCGCCGACATCACCGCACTGATGATTCTATTACGAGTCAAGGCAACAGGCAGCAGGCAATAGGCAACAGGTTCTGGATGAACCACCATATACAAAATATGTTTTCTTGAAAGCCCTGAAGGGGTGTCCTATGCTAGCCTAGGGTGAACGCAGTGAGCCCTAGGAATAATAGTTATATAACATATTGATTACCAAATAATTATTCAATAACCCCATATTTCTGCACTAAAAATCAAAATTCATATCCGGCAATCATTTTTTCAAATAACGTGGAAAATATCGCGGTTTTCAGAAAAGATATTTGATTATCAGTGTTTTATATTTCATATTTTTTTTCGATCAAAACTACTGAAATATTTTTTTCGATAAGATGGGTATGTGTATTGAAAATTACGTAATTTTGCGGTTCGAAAAAAATATCAACAATAATCAAAAAATACCAATATGGAATTAAAAGGATCACAAACTGAAAAAAATCTGCAGACCGCTTTTGCCGGTGAATCGCAAGCCCGCAACAAATATTCTTACTATGCTTCCAAAGCGAAGAAGGATGGTTACAATCAGATAGCTGCCATTTTCGAAGAGACGGCCGCTAATGAGAAGGAACATGCCAAGATTTGGTTCAAACTGCTGCATGACGGCAAAGTTCCGGATACGGTCACGAATCTGAAGGATGCCGCTGCCGGTGAGAACTACGAATGGACGGATATGTATGCCGGTTTCGCCAAAACCGCTAAGGAAGAGGGTTTTGACCACATTGCTGAACTGTTCGCCATGGTGGGTGAAATTGAAAAACATCACGAAGAGCGTTACAAAAAACTGCTGGCCAATATTGAGGGCGGTCTCGTTTTCTCCCGCGACAACGACATGATTTGGCAATGCAGCAATTGTGGCCATATCGTTATCGGCAAAAAAGCTCCTGATGTGTGCCCTGTTTGCGACCATCCGCAATCTTATTTCCAAATCAAAGCCGATAATTTTTAATCCAATTTATTAATAATCAACAACAAACAATCATCATTATGAAGAAAAAATTCGTATGTACGGTGTGCGGTTATGTACACGAAGGAGATACTCCCCCCGAAAGATGTCCTCAATGCAAACAACCTGCTGATAAATTCAAAGAAGTGGTTGAAAATGGTCCGTTGTCATTTGCTACCGAGCACGTTATCGGCGTGGCCAAGACAAGCGATGAGGAGATGATCAAAGATCTCAACGCACATTTCATGGGCGAAGCCACGGAAGTGGGCATGTATTTGGCTATGAGCCGTCAAGCTGATCGCGAGGGTTATCCCGAGGTGGCAGAGGCATTCAAACGTTATGCCTTCGAGGAAGCCGAACATTGTGCCAAATTCGCCGAATTGCTGGGCGAAGTGGTTTGGGATACCAAAACCAACCTGGAAAAGCGTATGATGGCTGAAAGCGGCGCTTGCGCAGACAAAATGCGTATCGCTAAGCGTGCCAAGGAGATGAACTGGGATGCTATCCACGACACCGTCCATGAGATGGCCAAGGATGAGGCCCGTCACGGTCAAGGTTTTGAAGGCCTTTTCAACCGCTATTTCAAAAAATAAGGCATTTTTGTCCAGATTTCGAAAAAGAACCGCTAGAAATGGCGGTTCTTTTTTTTCAAAACATTGATAATCAATATCGTACCTGATTGTTGATAGAAAATGGTGGCAATTATACAATTAAATCGAAATCTATACGTTTAGATTTTCTATTTTTGCCGCCCAAAAAAATTTTTTATGAAATCTAAGATTATTGAAGTTCTCAATACCATTTACGATCCTGAAATACCTGTAAATATCTGGGAATTAGGGTTTATCTATAAATTGGAGGTAAATAGCAATAACGATGTTTATATCCTGATGACGTTGACCGCGCCCAACTGTCCCGTGGCCGAAAGTCTGCCTATGGAGGTACAGACCCGTGTCTCCATGGTTCCGGGCGTCAACAAAGTGGTCGTGGATGTTACCTTTGATCCGCCGTGGACCATGGATCGCATGACGGAAGCCGCCAAAATGGAACTCGGTCTGTTATATTAGTTCCTTTTTAATCAGAGTATCATATAATTCATTACCGAATGGAAAATAAAGACAAGTACAACGCTTTCAGTCTGTTACAATTTATGTGGAAGTGGCGGAAATGGCTGCTCATCGTCTGTGTGGCCACCTTTTTCGTCTCCGCGGCCTGTTCCTATCTCGTGCGTCCGCGTTTCAAGTCCACGGCTGTGCTCTATGCCCCGCGCACCAGTTCCGTTTCCAAAATCCTCTTGAATGAGCAAAATTATAACGAACGCTTGGAAATCAAGGCATTGGCTACGATGGACGAGACTGAACAGATGCTGCCGTTCCTGAACGCCCTTGCTATCAAAGACTCGTTGATTGCGAAGTACAATTTGGCCGAGTATTACAATATTGACGTGAACAAAAAAGGCGGCAAAACGAAGCTGTATAAGACTATAGAGAAATGTGTTACGGCAAAGCGTGGCGAGTATGGGTCCATTACCGTGACCGTGACCGATTGGGATCCGCAGCGCGCCTACGCCATGACCGTCGATGTGGTGCGTTGGCTCGATACCATCAAGAACAATGTGGAACACGAGCGCGCACTGGCGGCTTATACCATTTTGCAATCCCAACTCGACTCCATCGAGCGTGAAATCGCCGTCGTGAACGACTCCATTGCAGAAATTATGACCCATGGCGTTTTCGACGTGAAACTCCAGAGTGAACGTCTTACTCAGCAATATGCCATTGCCGCCGCGCAAGGAAATGCTGCTGCTATGCAACGTATTCGTAAAGAGCAGGATACGATTGCCAAATACGGTGCCAAACTGACCACCTATCAGGATTTGGAATACAATTTCAGCAAATATCATGCACTTTGCAAACAGAAGATGATGGATGCCAAAATGGATATGACCACCATTATGCCGGTGAAATTCGTTATCGATAAACCCATCCAGGCAGACAAGAAATTCTACCCGAAAAGATCCATCATTGTCGTGATTTCCACTCTTTGCGCTTTCGTCTTGACGATGATCGTGCTGTTAATCATTGAGAGAATTGAAGACCCCTCTGTCAGAAAGGATTCAGCAGCAGATACGCAAAGTCACTAAGCGACAGATTGTTGCATTTCTAGTCGTGACGGCCTTGGTGCTGCTCAACGGCTACGCGATTGTCAGGGAAATACCAGCTATCCAACTGATTACCGTGGCCGTGGTGGGACTGTATCTGCTCTTTTTCCACGCGGATTGGACCATGTACCTTATTGCGCTCACGACACCCTTTTCCGTCATCATCAGCAGTAAAAACATCCATTTGGGATTGTCTTTACCCTCGGAAGCGCTCATGATCACCCTCACTATGGTCTTTTTAGCGCGAATTTTGTACGATATCAGCATTCGTCGCGAATTGGCGCGGCATCCTATATCCATCGCACTCTTTGTTTATCTCGGATGGATGCTGATTACCTGCATGACCAGTGTGCGGCCAGTAATCTCAATCAAGTTTTTCCTTTCCAAGGTCTGGTTTATCACCGCTTGTTACTGGTTTTTCATCCAGATGGTGGACGACGACTTAAAGAATGTGGCTCGATATTTCAGCTGTTATGCTATCGGATTGGTTGTTATAGTGCTCATAACTACCTATAAACATGCACTTAGCGGTTTCGACGAGCACTATGCCCACTGGGTGATGACGCCTTTTTACAACGACCATACCGCGTACGGGGCTGCGCTCGCCTTCATGATACCGATTACGGTAGGTTTTTTCTTTCTGGAGGGCAACAAAACGTGGCAAAAGGTCTTTTATGCGGTGGTTTCCGTCATTCTGCTGATGGCTTTTTACCTCTCCTATAGCCGTGCGGCGTGGATTAGTCTGGTGGTGGCAATTGGCGTGTTGGTAATCCTAAAATTGCGCATCAAGCTCTCATGGCTGGTCGGTGGCGGTCTGCTCATCGGTTTGCTGTTTTTTTTCTATGCGGATGATATTCTCTACAAAATGAGCAGAAACAGCCAAGATTCATCCGGTAATTTCGTGGAACACATCCAATCGATGTCAAATATCAGCACCGATGCCTCCAACATGGAGCGCCTCAACCGTTGGACGGCGGCCTTCAGCATGATTAAGGAGAAGCCCGTATTCGGTTGGGGACCAGGTACTTACCAGTTTGAATATGCACCGTTCCAAAAGGGTTATTACCAGACCATTATTTCCACCAATTTCGGAGACGGTGGCAATGCCCACAGCGAATATATCGGTCCCTGTGCCGAATCTGGAATTCCCGGAATGCTGACTGTGTTCCTTCTGGTATTCATGTTCCTCTATTACGGCATTAAAACTTATATCTATGCCGATGATAAAACCGTGAAAATAATGTCGTTATGCATGACGCTGTCGTTAGTGACCTACTTCACACACGGGGTTTTCAATAATTTTTTGGATACCGACAAGTTGTCGGTGCTGGTGTGGGCGGCCTTTTCGGTGATTACCGTCTGCCATGTCAAGATGCAATCTGCAACACCGAATACGTTATCTTAGAGCATTTTACTGTTCTTGATTCGCTTCATTGTAGCAATGGCGGCAAAGTGGTTCGTAGGCATCTTTCTCGCCTAAGAGCACCTGTTGTTCATTGGGCACGATGCGGTAGGAGAAGTGGGCGAGGTCGCCGCAGCGGGTACAGATGGCGTGCTGCTTGCTGACATATTCGGCCACGGCCATCAACTTCGGCATCGGACCGAACGGAATTCCTTTGTAATCCATATCCAAACCGCTGACTATCACGCGAATACCAGCATTGGCCAGTTGGTTGCAAACCTCTACAATACCGTCATCGAAAAACTGAATTTCATCGATGGCCACCACTTGCACATCGTTCATGTTGACATACAGCAATATCTCCGAGGAGTTGTTCACCGGGGTGGAATTTCGCGAGTTTTCGTTGTGCGACACCACCTCCGTTTCGTCATACCGCGTGTCAATGGCCGGCTTGAAAAGTTCGATTTTCTGGTTGGCGAATTCCGCACGACGGATTCTGCGCAGCAATTCCTCCGTTTTCCCAGAGAACATCGACCCGCAAATAACTTCTATCCACCCTTTTTTATGATTTCTACTCGCTTTATTTTCTAAAAACATTTCCTCGAATATGTATGAAAGAATTTCGTATTTTTGTGCGCTTATTTCGAGTGCAAAATTAAAATAAATACCATTAACCGGACTAAAAAAAAACAAAAAAATGAACGACAATTATCAGAAAATGTCGGAACTGATGGATAATTGGTTATCTTTCAGTTCAAAAGAGGTCAAAATGGCCCTCATTGAGAAGGAAATTCTGTTGGAAAAGATGAGGAAGCTTTATGTTCATCTGTCAAATTTTGAGACGGAGGAATACGCGGCGCCGAAGCCCGAAGTTGCGGAAACGGCAACGGAACCTAAACCTAAAAAGGAGTACACTCGCGCCAAGACATTGGAGGAGGATGTGGATCTCTTCTTCGACACTGAGCACGAAAGTTACGAGGGGGTCGCGAAAGAGTTGAAGGAGCTTGCCGAGGAGATTGAGGCGCAGGAGCAGCCTGCACCCAAGCCCGAACCCGAACAGAAACCCGTGAAAACTGAGCCTGAGACTGACATTTTTGACCGTATTGAAAAAGAAGATCCTGCCACAAAGGAGGAGAGCACCGAAATGCATGACGACGCGGAGGAACTTTTCGAAGAACCCGATATTGAGATTACGGCAACGATAGAGACGGAAGAGCACGTTGAGGATGATATTCTGCAATTTATCCCGCCAAAAGCTGCTCCTGCGCCGCAAAAACCTGAGCCTCCGAAACCCCAACCGCAGAAAGTGGAGCCTCCGAAACCGGCTCCTCAAAAACCGGTGACACCGCCGGAACCTCAGAAGCCGGAACCTCCTCAACCTGCACCTCAAAAACCAGAGATCCCTCAGAAACCGGCGGCATCTTCCGAGCCGAAACGTTCGCTCAACGACCTCTTCAACGAGCGGCGCGAGGACCACTCCATCAGCAGCCAGTACCGTCATGCCAAGGTGGGTGATCTGACGAAAGCGATTTCTATTAACGATAAGTTTATTTATATCAAGGAGTTATTCCACAATCGCGGGGAAGACTTCAGCGCTTCCATCCATCGTTTGAACGAATGCCAAAGCATGGATGAAGCTTTCGATTGCCTCGAAGAGTTGAAACAGAAGTTCTTCTGGGATTCCAAATCCGACGCATATCTCTCCTTCTGTGATTTGTTAAGACGGAAATATTCCTAATGGTCGATATGAAAAAGCTGGTTCGCTATAGCGTTTTTCTGTTCGCCTTTTTGTTGCTGATGCTCTGCACTGGTGTACAGCGGAGAAATGTCAACTACGACATGCTTTCGCAAATGACACTGGAAGAGAAGATTGCGCAACTGCTGATCATACGGGTCAGTTCCACCGAAGACGAGAATTATAACAAGGAGTTGGTGGAAAAGGTGGCTCGCATCCAGCCTGGCGGTGTCTGCTTTTTCAAAGGCGGTCCTGTCAGGGAGGAGAGGCTCACCAACCGTCTGCAGGCCGTCAGTAAAATCCCGCTGTTCGTGGCCATTGACGGCGAATGGGGTCCTTCCATGCGACTCGACAGCTGCGTGGCTTTCCCCCGCCAGATGACCCTCGGCGCCCTTTCCGAAGAGAACGACTCGCTCATCTACCAGATGGGCATGGAGGTTGCTGAACAGTGCAAGGCCGTCGGCATCAACCTCAACTTCGCCCCCTGCATCGACATCAATAACAACAGCCGTAACCCTGTGATTAACAGCCGTTCCTTTGGCGAAAACCGCGACAAAGTGTGCCGTAAGGCCATGCTCTATATGCACGGGATGCAAGATGGCGGCATCGTCACCTCCCTCAAGCATTATCCCGGTCACGGCGATACAGAGACGGATTCGCACTACGGTCTTCCCAAAATCAACAAAAACCGTATCGATTTGGACGAGATGGAACTCTATCCTTATCGCTATCTCATCAACGAAAATCCTGATATGGTGATGGTCGGTCACTTGAACATTCCCGCTTTGGATCCCGAACCCAATTCCGTTTCCTCCATGTCGTACGCTATCGTCTCCAATCTCTTGAAGAAAGAATTGGGCTATAATGGTCTGATTATCACAGATGGTATGGAAATGAAAGGCGTGCGGAACCAGAATCGTTTCGAAGGAGATGTGGAGATTCGCGCTCTGCTTGCAGGAGTTGATATCCTGCTGTTGCCCGGCGAAACCGATTCCGTTATTGCGGCTATCAAGCGGGCAGTGGAAGAGGATATCATCCCCGAAGAGCTGATTAACGAACGCTGTTTGCGTGTGCTCCAATTTAAGCAGAGCCATGGCATTATAGGTTATAAATCCAGCAATCCGGCAGAGATTTACAAATGGATGAACCGCGCGGAAGCCGTTTGGGTGAACCGTCAGATAGAGGAAAAGGCGCTCACGTTACTCAAAAACGAAGGCGATATTCTTCCTTTGAACGCCAAAACTGCCGAAAACACCGCTTTTCTTTGTGTGGATCGCAAAAAATACCAGAACGAATACGAGCAGATTGTAGGCGAATGCCATCTGCCGTTCTACTACATGGACAAGAAGGTCTCTGCGAAAGAGCAGACGGCCATTTTGTCGAAGATGGCTCCATACGACAAAATCATCGTGGCCTTTGGCGGCTCCAACCAGCTGGGCGGCTCCAACTACGGCATCGACATGTCGTCTGTGCGGCTGCTCAATCGCCTCGCCAAGGAGAAGCCTGTGATCCTGCTGCATCTCGGCAACCCCTACGCACTCAACGCCTTCGATTCGCTGAGCAACTATCGCGCGGTGATTGCGGCTTACCAGTTCTCCCCGACCACTGTGGCGGCGGCGATGAAAGCCTGTTTCGGACAAATTGCCTTTGAAGGCACCTTGCCTGTCAGCATCAACGGCTACCCCGCCGGAAGCGGCATCCTGCCCTTCACCTCAACCGGAAACATCTCCGCACTACCCGATGACATCACCCGTGAAATCGACAAAATCCTGCAAGACGGCATCAGCAACCACATCTACCCGGGTTGCGCGGTCATTGCCCTGCACCACGGACAGCCGGTCTATCAGAAAGTGTTCGGCTATCTGGACTATAACCGGCAGGACAAAGTGACCCAACAGACCATGTACGACGTGGCCTCCATCACGAAAGTAGCTGCTACTACACTGGCTGTCATGAAGTTATATGATAACCACGAGATTCAGCTTACCGATAAGATCGGCAAATATCTGCCCTACCTGGCCGGTACCGACAAGGCCAACCTTACCTTGGAGGAGCTGCTGACCCACACTTCCGGAATGCCCGCCTTTATCCCGTTCTACAAGTCCATCATGGGCAACGAGAAGTATTTACGGGCTTATAAATCCGAGCATTTCAATATTCAAGTGGCGAACAACCTTTATTTGCGGAAAGACTATCCCGATACTATCCGCTATAAGATTGCCCATTGCAAGCTGAAAGAGAAAAAGTACGAATACAGTGACCTGAACTTCTTCCTGCTGAAGGATATGGTGGAGACCATCACGATGCAGCCCATGGATGAGTTCTTGTCCGAGAATTTCTACCAGCCGATGGGTCTTTCGCACACCACCTTCCGTCCGTTGTCGCACGGGTTCGCGCTGAATCAGATTGCCCCGACGGAAGAGGACAACCTGTTCCGCAAGCAGCTGGTACACGGCTACGTACACGACCAAACCGCCGCCCTGATGAACGGTAACGCTGGTAATGCCGGACTCTTCACTACGGCGGAGGAACTTGGCGCCATCTTCCTGATGATCCAGAACGACGGTGTCTATAACGCCCAACGCTACCTGTCGGAAGCCACCGTTGAGGAGTTCATCAGAATGCATTCGCTGCACGGCTGTCATGTGCGCGGTCTCGGCTTCCACACCCCGAAAGCGCCCGGCGAATCCTCCATCGTGCCCACCTTCGCCGACACCAAAATATTTGGTCACCAAGGATTTACCGGAACCGTCGTCTGGTGCGACCCGAAAGAGGAACTCATTTTCGTCTTCCTCTCCAACCGCGTCTGCCCCGACGCCGAACCCAACAAACTATCGAAGAGCGGAATCCGGCTGAAGGTGCACGAGTTAATTTATCGGGCGATGAGACGATGAATGAACGATGAATATCGATGAATGAAACGATGAATGATATGAATCCAACAATATTACACATAGAAACCGCCACCGACGTATGTTCCGTGGCGTTGTCCAAAGGTCCGGAAATCATCGGGCTGAAGGAAGAGGCCGGCGGCAACAACCACGCCAAGAACCTGCTGCCCTTCATCGATGAGGTGCTAAACCAGGGTGGATGCAAAACCGCTGACCTGCAAGGTGTTGCCGTAAGCATCGGTCCCGGCTCCTACACGGGACTCCGCATCGGGGTTTCCACGGCGAAAGGCATCGCCTATACTGCCGGTATTCCCGTGATGGCCATCGGCACGCTCGAAGGTATCGCGCAGGGAGCCAAAACGTTATGGTCGAAATCCTCCGACGAACAACCGCAGATCGTCCCGATGATCGACGCACGCCGCATGGAGGTCTTCACCACCCGCTACGACTTCAACATGACCCCGCTGGAAGAGGTCTCTTCCAAGATTATTGACGAAAGCACCTTCTCGGAACTCCTTGACGCACAAACCGTTCTCTTCTGCGGCAACGGAATGCCCAAATGTCGCGAACTGCTCTCCGCTTTCCCCAACGCCCGCTTCCTCGACGCGTCCGTCTCCGCCCAAAACCTCCTGCCCGCCGCCCTTAAAAAGTGGCAGCACCAAGAGTTCGAGAATGTTGCCTACTTCGAACCCTTCTACCTGAAAGAATACGTAGCCGCCAAACCCGTAGTAAAAGGACTGCGATGACATTCCAAAAAGGGCTGAAAGCCCGACCTATGCTAACCTAGGGTGAAGCGAAGCGGAGCCCTAGGATTGGATGACGATGAATGAACGATGAATATGGATATACACGAACCGATAAAACGCGACCGAAACCTCAACATCACGGTCATCGCCGACGACTCCGATGTCGGGATGGCGGCCGTGTATCACGGTGTGCTGCTGGCCGAAGTCTTCCAAGCCTCACTCACTGTCATGGCCAACTTTGGGTTCGCTTACGGACTGCCCGAATCTCACCCTATTCCCGATGATAGCAAATATCTGAAAGATATTCGCTATATGGCCTCACAAGTGGCAAATAACCAGATTGTTACGGATTATGTGTTTCCTGAAATCGTGTTCAAATATGCGGAAGAGCACAACACCGCCATGTTCGTCATCGGGGTGCCTACCGATGTGAATGACCGCTCAAAATGTTTCTTCACGGTGAAAAAGGCCCTCAAATTCATCCACCAGTCGCGCTTCCCGGTGATGACGGTCAACTTTATGGTAGAATATGAGGCCATGAACTACAAACACGTGCTTCTGCCTCTGGACATTGAGCGGCAGAACAAGGAGAAGGCATTGTGGGCAGGCTATTTCAGTCGGTTCTACGGCTCCGTCGTCCATATTCTCTACCCGAAATACAAGGACGAAGGGCTGGCTCAACTGGTCAACGACAATGTGGCGTTTGTGGAAAAACTGTACGAAAACTTGGAGGTAACGTACGAAAAACACGAAACCGGGCCGAAAAGCCATTTGGATGCCTACGGATTGGAGTTCGCCCCGCAGGTTTCTGCGGGCGTTGAGGTCATCATGATGACCCGCTACTACACCCTCGCCGATGTGCTCACCGGTCCACGCGAGCGCAAA
>Ga0310694_10003815_pt1 | contig 14715 bp, 15 predicted proteins | sample 174DNAGHGhighgp2_FD_203884 | JGI IMG/M metagenome (GOLD analysis project Ga0310694, IMG submission 203884) | Sheep rumen microbial communities from Palmerston North, Manawatu-Wanganui, New Zealand - 1742 DNA GHGhigh gp2 (v2) (version 2) | ecosystem: Host-associated > Mammals > Digestive system... | reverse complement strand
TCATCTCCAAATGTTACACTCTTTATAGCATAATTGAATAAATAATCTCCACCAGAAACCTCTGACCAATAATCTTCAGATGTAGCTATTCCAGAATGATTTACAAGTTCTACAGTCATCCCATCTACTAGTATGTCAGGATCTTCATCTTCATATTTTTGATACCACAAACTCAATCCTTCAATATGCGTAAGTGCATTGAGTACAGTAGCATCATAACATAATCCGCAGTTATAAAGATTTATAGCACATGTACCTTCAAGTGAACTTATATCGAGTTTAAGTTTTTCTATGTTCTTCAATTCAATTATAGTTGTATTTGTTACCTTACCAACGAGATGTACATACAGTGCGGTTCCGAATCTACTATCTATATTCTGAATAGTTACTACAGAATTTCCGTCATCTTGTTCTGAAACGGAAAGATCAACAGTAACATTTATTGTATTAGGATATGACTGACCTGATTCAACATTTGCAGAGTTTGGAAAACATACACGATAGTTAACATAACTATCTAATTCATTCTGTATGGTTACAACATCTGCACCGGATGGGGTCTGATAATCTTCTCCAAGCTGATAGGATAAGACTCCAAGTGCAAGTAGATCATAATCTAGCAAACGTAGATTTCCGTAGTCATCTCTTATGACGTATCCCTGTCCATAAGCATCAGAACTTACATTCAAGAATCCGCCTACGACTGATTCAGTAGCCATTGGAATAGAAGTAGTTATCCAAACTGGATCCGACCATACAAGTTCATCATCTAAATTACCTGATGCTCTATATATGTAAGACGTCATAGAATCTATGTTACCATAATCATCTCTAGTTACAGCACGAACTGCGAAATAATCGTGCATAACATATCCAGAATAATTTGAAACTTCTAGTAAGTCCAAAACATCCTGAGGAGCTTCGCTGTTAAATTCTTCTGGAGGAGTAAAGTTATCTACATCTACTTCAACTTCGTTCAGAAGAGTACCTTGTAGCAATAAATTATCTGGTAGCATTCGTTTGTGAAGCGTTATACCTTCTTCACGATTTGTATCTGTAAAATATGTAGGACCTATTTTATAGACAAATGTAGCTCCAGTACAATTACCTATCCTTGCTATATACATTGTAGTAGGATACCTACCGTCATATCCATCAGGTAGATCAACTGTCATGTCCTGTCCAACTATTACATAGTCACCTGGATTAACTCCTTGACGGCTTAACTGATACTTATCTGCAAGTCCCTTTATGCCGTCGCTAACTGCCTCCATTATTTGATTCTTGTACTCTTCAACAGTACCAACTTCAACATCAAATTTAGTATCAATATAATTTCTTATACTTTCTGGAATATTTAAATCAAATTGTTCTTTCCACTGTATTAACTCATCTATCTGAGGCCTAACAGTAGTTTCAAATTCATCTCTGAAGGCTTCTAGATCAAGTATACGAGAACCTTTTTCATCATCCAGATCTCCAGAATATGTATTAAGAAGGTCAACAACTCTTGGAAGTATTTCAGACAATACAATCTCGACAGTCTGTATGTGATCTTGAGCAATTTTCTTTATTGCGCTATCACTTATGGTATCAAGCTCTTCAGATGTAATTGGTTCTATTGAATAATCATCACTAGTGCTGCTTCCTTCGCCCCTAGCAATATGCTCTGTAAGACGATTTGATAATACTTCTATCTCAGAAGCTAATTCATTGTCCTTATTTCTGTATTCATCAACATAAGTTTGAAATACATTCTTAAATGATGTTAACTCTATTACAGTACTATTTTTGGAGATTAAATCATCTACAGTTTCACGAAGATGTTCAAGTTTACTTTTCAGCATCTCTACCGATCCCGTAAGTTGATTTATCAATCCATCAACAGTTGCTTTTGACTGATAGGTAGATAATTTATTCTTATAAAGCGGTAGAGGCGGTAATTCAGATCTATCGTTAAGATGGTCTAAGTATGCAAGCATATTTCCGCCTAGCACATTATAGAAATTATTTATCTTTTCTTCAATGGACTTTATACGTTGAGTATAGTCCTTATTAACAAGTCCTGCATCCTCATTCAAAAAATCAGCATTGGGGATGTCAAGAAGTTTATCAGGATAATATACACGATTTCCATGACTATCCCATAGATAATTTTTAGCATTGACGAGATGAGGTAACCGCATCCTAATCTTATTATTACCGGTTTCCGGATCCCAATACTGCTCAAAATTCACCTCATCTGCAGTAACATCTGAAAGTTTCTCTCCTGGAGGTAATACTACAGGCTTAGTATGATCACTATCCCACTTTATTAAAGAACCAGTAGCATTCTGCCATGTAGGTCTGGGAACACCACCATCCTCTACATCCTCTGCTCCAGATAATACATATAACTTAGATGGATCTAATCCGGAAGCTGATAAATAATTAGCAGAAAGTAATTTATCTACATCACCTATTCGTTCAGCTGCAATATTCTTTATCTTGTCACTGTTCTGAATAATAGAAGATTCATATATAGTTCCATTTGTGTAATGAAATTTGGCGAGCAATAAATGAGCTGTTACTTTTGACTCGTCATTTGGAGAATCTTGCGGAAGTATGAATTCGTTTACAGGAAGTATTACTACATGTATTCCTTCAAAATAATTATCAGAATTTTCAACACGTAACGAACCTGCAAGTGTTTTCTCGGTACTGTACATCATTCTGAGACCAATAGCAAGATCACCGTACAGCTGTTTATCTGTAACTGTTAGAAGTTGTTTGTTCGCTTCTAACATATCAATAACTATTGGAGCAAGACTTTCAACATAATGACCATTTATTACAGCTCTACCAGGTGCTATCTCAAGACAGCTACTTGATATGGTAACACCTACGTTATCTTGTTGAATACTTACAGCAAAATCATCCATTGAATGTGTGTATGAATGACCCACTATGTATTTTATTTCAGAAGGTGTGTCTACGCTTTCACGAGATTTCATATTAAATTCTGTAAGAAGTTGTCCTCCATTTACAGAATTAGCGATAGGAAATATATTAGTTGTACCTACCGGAAAAGCTACAATGTTCATAAAGTATCCTCCTATATACTTGTATACAAGGTGAGTTTAAATTGCTGTACTCCCTGTCATGCCCATTGATAATGCAGAAAGTGAATCTGCAAGAGATATTGACCCTACTTTTTCATTGTTCTGATTCATTATTGCTGTTACAATTATGAGTATCTTTGAAAGAAGAGCATTTGCTTGAACTTGAGGATCTCTGAAATCTTCGAGATTCCAATCATTATCAGATAAGAATTTAGATAATGCCGTCATCAAATCGCCTTCTTCATCTTTTTCAGCAAGTTGAACTTGACGAAGTTTAACTAAACTAAGTGTTCCTCCGTTGTATATCTGATGATAAAGATAGTAATTAGCATACTCTTTCCAGTGGTTCTCCCATGATTTATTGTTTTCAGCATATAATGTTGAATATTCATTTATTGCATCTAATATTGCATCTTGTTTTGTTTGTATAACAAGTAAGTTTTCAGCAAGCGGATCGTTGAAATCTTCCCAGAATTTACGCTCGCCCATACCTCCAAGGAACTCAACAGCACGACGATAGAAGAGCCACTGTAACATCTCATTATTATGTTTCTCTTCAACACCTGCAGCAGTTTCTTTATCTTGGAAGTAATACTGGAGCTGCTTATTTGTATAACCAGCAGCTTCAATCGCCTTATCAAAATCAGCTATACCATGCATGAAAGCAGAAGCCTTCCAATCGTCATATGACTTGTTATCTTTGACATATTGATCAATTGTTTGTATCATCTCTTCTACTCTACTTGACATAACATTTGCTGACTTTTCAGTAGCAGATGCAGCTTCTGTAGCAGAAGATGAAGCTTTTATAGCTGCAGGGACTGTCAACGCTAAAAGATTTGATACAGTTGCAGCATCACCTTTGCTTGTAAGACCTCCCCAGGAATACTTAGAACGCAATCCCGAAGAATTACGAGCCTGATACGCAACCATTGATGCGGCAGTCCTTACATATACTTGAGCATCTTCAACTAAATTCTCTACCCCATCCATTACTGTAAGTGCAGGACTAGTTAACTTCTGCATCATCTTAGTTGCTGCACGTGCTGTTCCGTAGGCGGAATAACCTGTCATCATTTCAGCAAGCTGCGGAACAAGATGCAAATCTCTATTAGTTGTAGTAAGCTGCATCAATTCTGTAGCATTACCGTGTCCAACTTTACCTGCTTCTAATATTGCTTGTATATCCGCTTTTTGTGCAGCTCCTTCAGCTGCAGTTGCAATCAAGTTAAATAATTTCTTGAGCCAAGATAATGGATTCAAGAAATCTAGAATATTCTGAACAGTCTCTTTGATACCTTCAATGAACTCAAGCGCTCCACCTTGTAAATCTACAGCATACATCGCTTCTGTTAATTCACGAGTCTGCTGCTCTTCCCACATGTGCTCTTGAATCATTTGAGCAAATTCATTATCAATAACATATGCTAGACCTTCATCTATCATCATCTTATTGATTTCTGCTATCTTAAGTTGTTCTTTTGTAGCAGTTGACTGACCGGAAGCAAGTAATGACAGGTTTTCGTTGATAGCACTACTACCTGTATTCATATTAGCTATCTGCTGAGCTAAATAATTGAAGTCAATTCGCTGGAACGCTTCGGATGAAAGTCCGAATAATGATGCGTAACCTTCAGCTTTCTCCATGTATGCATCACTAGATTCATTGAACATGTTCCCAAGATTATTGAACATCTGTGCAATAATACCTTGAGGATTTTGAGCAAATGCTCTCAAGAAATCTGTATTAGACGCATTGATACCTGCAAGTGAACGAAGAGCAACAATATCTTCGCTGTTACCACCTGTTGCTAATTTATATAACGTATCAGTTAATGAAGATGCAAGGTCAGGTGCTATTGCCCCTGTAACACCTGCAACTGCAGTAAGTACTCCACTTATCTGACTTACATTATCAGATCTAGCAGCTTGAGCAATTTTTATTGATTTTTCATATAATTCAGTTGCATCTTTAAGACCTGTTGTAAAACCACCTGTTAATTCTCTATTAGCATAAAGTAGATTATTTGTAAATGTATAAAGTGCTTCATTAGCTTTCGTTATAGCTTCTGATTGACTTGCTCCATCTTTTATTGCATTAGCTGCAACAGATGAATAACTCTTTGCAAAGTCGAAGAAGTCTTGAGTCGGAATAGCTTTACCTAACTTAGATGCTTGATACGCAAATTCTTCAGCAACTGGACCAGATAAACCAGAACTTAATACTTTAGATAATGCTTCGATTATATCTGTACCAGCTATTACATCGGATAATCCTTCATCACGTAATCTAGATGTAAGAGATGACATCAGAGCCATAAGGTCATCTTTTGTATAACCTTGAGTCTGATTTACAGTACTTATGTTCTTAGACCAACTCTCCTGAAGATCTTCAGCAGCTCTTTTCAGAATTGTGAAGGGATATTTTATCATCTCTTCAACATCTGCCCTTATTCGCTTGTTTTCCGCTTCAACAGCAGCTTTTCTTGAAGCTTGTTCTCTATTAGCAGCTTTTTTCATCCCTTCTGCTAATTTTTTGAACCCTTCAATAGCAGGTGCTATTGCATTCAATGCTTTATTGATTATCAGCTTCGCACCTGCAGCTATAGCGATACCCCAAGGTCCCATAGCTCCCATGAACTTACCAAACATGTTAGGAAGTTTACTCATCATGCCGCCAAGTCCGTTCGATAGCTTACTGAACATACCTCCCATCTTACCAGTAAGTCCATTGAGTAAACCTCCGATACCTTGACCACCTCCAGCAGCTGCAGCACCCTCAGCACCAGCACCACCTCCACCGAGCATGCCGCCAAGGCCTCCGCCTTTGCCGCCTAACATGTTACCAAGCATATCACCAAGGCCTCCGCCTTGACCTTCTCCGCCACCGAGTCCTACTTTATCTAATAAACTACTACCAGCTTCTCCTAGACTTTCTTTAGCTATCTGACTGAACTCATCGCCAGACTCTTCTCCAACCTTAAGTTTAAAAAGATCTCCTGACTGTCTGACCTGTTCATTCAAGCTACTCATGCTAGATAAGAACTGCTCTCTTGTATATTTTTCTTCTTCTGCTGCTTGTCCCGCAGATTGAGACATATTTGCAGGATTAACTGCAGGATTCACTCCAGGTCCTTGTATATCACCTGGATTCAATCCATAATTCTTAGGATCTACAAGTTTTCCTAAGAACGACGACATACCTTCGGTTGCCTTGGATTTCAAATCCTGAATAGAACTTAGCATCCTTTGGCCGCCAGCTGTCGATTTGAAACCTTGCATGAAGGAAGCGGACATATTACGTCCGATTACTCCGGGAATATCTTTCATAGAAACGCCAATTTGCTTTTCGACATCTGTGAACATCTTCGCAAAATCGTTTCTAAAATCAGATCCTAAAAATCCTTTTAGAAGTTCATCTTCAACATTATCAAAGAATCCCTCAGATAACTTTACACCACCGCCTCTAAACATAGAGCGTCTGCCCATGCTGAAACGTGTATTCTCTTCTCTATCTTTCTGACGTCCTCTAAATTCCTTTCCTTTTTCTCTTCCATATATGCGGTCAGAAGCAGCTGACTGTGACATCTTGAGAGTATTTTTCTCAATGTTCTCAAGCTGCCTGCCTACTTTTTCAGAAAAAGATTTAAATTCGTCACTAAAAATATGAGATTCTGAAATTTTATTTAAAGATGTAGATAGTTGTCCTAAGATATCTCCTGAAGAGTTATCTGACATATTGGTGTTATCTGCCAACTTCAAGCACCTCCAGTTACTTAAATAAAGGACAGGAAAACACTATGTAATCCTGTCCTGTTAACTGCTGGCTATCGTCTAGGCGATTTCTTAACATTCAACTTTCGTTCACGTTCCTTTAATTCTTTAGAAAACGCCTCTACATATTTCTTTCGTATAAAGATTGGTTGATCCATAAGCCATTGAGCAGAGACGGAACCTTCAGATGCTCTAGAAATAAATAGTGTTTCATCTATTATATTTTCATACAGCGTCTGTCTCAGTTCCTGATACGTCTTCCACTGCCCTTGCACTTCTATCATGTTTCCACTCCCGTAAATCTCCCAGGGTCGGACGAAAAAATTTATCGTCTACAAGTGCAAGAAACGCCCCATCTTTTGAACCGCAATTAGGACAAGTTGCCTTACCTCCGGCTCTTAGACCGTAATCAACTAAATCGGATATTACATCCTCGAGTATTATGAAATCTGCGGACGATAATTCATTTTGTATCATCAACTTGATTTCAACAGGCGTAAGATTTGTTTTTCCTTTTATGGATCTTATCATATAACACATCCTTGCGAATCTTCTGTTTATTGATCCATCAGAACGTGCAAATGCTTTGTCCTTGGCAGCATTCATCATACTACGTACTGTAGGTAATTTGATATGAATGTCCCCATCAAAATCTAAAAACTCATCCTTACTTACTACAATGTCATTTACAAAACCATCTGGAAGCGGTTTGCATTCAACAGTATTGAGATTAACACGATATTCACCATAAGACGCTTTTCCACACTCTGCACAGAATATACTGTTTGTAGTATGATATGGACCATAATTAAGTATTCTTAAGCATCTTAGGATCCACTGATAATCGATCTCAAGCAGTTCTTCAAAATCAACTGTTTCTACAATAGCTTCTGGAAGAATTTTCTCTAGCATAACTTTATCAAAATCTTCGCTTCCTACATAATCTAATTCAGACGATGTCGGAAGCTGTTTTAATGTGATTATACTAGGCGTAGTTTTGTAAAGTCCTTTCCCGAGTAACTCTAATTGTTCTGTAATAGCCATGATATTATCTCTCCTAACAGTTTTAAGATTGAATAGTGAATATTAAATTTTTCATAGATATAAAAGGTTCATCCTATATCAAACGGATGAACTTGATCTCCAAATTCATTTTCGTAGAAATGTTTACATCCATTTGCTACTTGTTCTTTGCATGCATTTATCATGTAATCTATCTTATACGGGCACCCATAGGTTTCATACAACTTTGTAAGATATTCTTCTGTACCAGCTTCGCAAAGTCGTACTGCATCAGAACGTGTCTTCGTCATTATAGATGTATTAAACTTATGAACCTTCCCAATTCTGAACCAATAGTATATTGCTTCTTCTGGATCATCTGCATATTGTGACCTGTACTTATGTATACCATCATCTCCTGAAATCAAATAAGAATGACCATGATATGGATCATACATCTCATCTGAATATTCACCTGAACGAATGTATCTCTTCATATTCACCTCACTGATTCTAATCGTTTAAGTATCTTATCCTGCTAATTTTGTAAGTGACACTTGCGGTCTTAACTTCGGCACTACTTCCTTCTCCAACAGTATATTTGAATCTTGCATTCATTGTTACAGGATATCGTGTCATAGGAGCATAACTTACCTGTACAGGCCATGTAGGATCTCTTTCAGCATGCGAATCGTAACAATCTTCTGCTGATTTCTGAGCAACTGATTCGTCCTCACCAGTTTTAACTACATATGATTTATTACATATGTTACACCTATATTCTATTGTAGATGATGATATCCTAGTATATTTACTGTTAGCCATTTCTACCTCCTGTAAAGATCAATAAACTATCCTAAAATAATATCAACTATCTACAATTTCATACAATCTGAACCAACCGTACTTATATGTGTTATCCGGTAACTTATATTTCAATTTTACAGCAGTTGGATACTTAGCCTTAGGAGAATACTTTGATTCTTCTACCTTAGATTTAGATCCATTCAGAACAGCATGATGATCATAACAAGATTCTGCATCCAACGCACCTGTATCCCCATCATACTTACAACCGCATATCTTGCATACATAATATGTATAAGTTTCTGTTATTTCGTCATATTTAGTAGTGCTCGCCATGATTGTACCTCAATTTTGATAAGATAATAAACATTTTACTATAAATAAATAAGGTTCTGACCAATAAACGACCAGAACCTCACACACATGAATTCATAGTTTAATCATTTACAAGCATGTTCCCTACAAAGTGTACATCTTTGTACCCGCCTCCGAAATTGGAGAAATAACCAAGTTGATCTTCAGGTACAAGAAATGGCTGCCTGCCAACATCTATGTAACACATATCTTTCTCATTATGGCATACTACGTCATTCATACAGTTTGTATACTGCATGAATCCTACTGCGTAGATTTTAACCAGTTTACTCATTTTCTTATCTCCTTGATGTATTTTTTACATTGATCAAATGTCAGATCTCGATTCTTAATATTCCACCATATCTTATTGATTGTATCTTTATCTACTGAACCACTATCTATATCATCAGATCCACCATGTTTGACAATTACTACACGATATTCATCTTTCTTCTCTCTAGTAGGTTCGTAACAGTCACTCATCTGCTCATAGTAGTAATAGTACAAACTCATAAATGCTGCTATGTAGTTCTGCTTATCTATATCAGCATTCCAATTGCGAATCCAATAGTATCCTGTACCGTGTGCCATGTCACTCACCTTTATCGCTCAATACACCATCGCATACAAGGCCACCAGTGCAATCACACTTCTTCATCATGTGAATGAAACGATGCATGAGGTATGCAAAATTTGTATCTTCGATGTAATAATCCATATCTCCATCATTTGTATCGTCAAGATCTCCGTATACAATATCGCCATCAGCAACGCCCAACATCAACCATCCATCGAAGATAGATTCATCATTTATATTCCGGGCGATGTATTCCATACACTTAACCATCTTAACGCGTTCTTTTTTATTCATTTACTGATTCCCTCCTTTTTTAATCTAGCGTTTACAGGTTTTATGTAGTTTTTCATATCTTTGTGAATATACATGGGTGGCATCCAACGAATTTCAATGTGCCTATCAGATCCGCTTCCCTTCCAATATCTGTGATAATGTGCACGACGGACATGAGGAGCCTTTACACTTCCAACCCCTCCAATGTGTTTAGTATATTGACGTTTACGAAATTCTCGTATTCTGATACCTGTATCTCTTCCACATATGAATTGTTTCACCTCTCTGTATTTGTGCTTAGGCTCTAAAGTGAACGGACGATATATACGCTTGTTCTCCTCCGTCTGAGATACTTCAGAATTTTCGGAACAAAGATAAAGTATATAAGGAAGTATAAAAACTAAAACATTCATATATACCTTGTTAGGGTCTCCTCCATATTCTGAACTATTTGCTTCGTACAAATTTTCAAAGTTCATTTCAAATCCAGGTGTAGGTTCTATGGTTAAGAACGAAAATGGCCGCATTATCAACTCCTTGCTGCTTATTAAAATACAAGCTAATCCTGAAGATTTGAATCTAGATAAACTACGATCCTGATTTAGTTTGTATCTAACATCGTTCATAACTAAACACCCATCATAACGGTCTTTACCAACTGCTAGTTCACAATTAAATGAAAATGCAAAACAATCTAAAGGAAGACGTTCAAGTATGTTTATTGATGTTCCCTTCAAATCATTCCACGACATATCATGGAATGAAGCTTCAACATCGTCATCAAACGAATAAACTACTTTATGTTGAATCCATCGAAGCAGAAGTATATCTAACATTGACTGATCTTCTGATCGTTTGTACCCACGTTTTCTCATGTTATTCATCTTATCCCAAACTGCTAAGTACATATCAGCATCTGTACAGGTTTTGTAACCATCAATTACAAACATGTTAGAATCATCGCCATCTCCGGATAATGACCTGTAGTTATCTCTAAGACTGTCAACAGTTTTAGTCATATTATCTACAACATTGTAGGAAGGATATATTTTTGAACAAAGAAAATTGAGTCTATTTACAACATCAGATACATTGTTAGACTTCATGGTGTTTTCCTTTCATAAAAAATCATCTACTCAATGAACTGAGTAGCTGAATCTGCGATATTTCTGACATACGATGTAATCTTCGTACATGTCGGAATGATCCTCTTTGAACTTCTTAGTATCCATCTTGTTAGAGGATACTTCGGTAAATCTGACGATGAACTTACCGGTATCAAGCGAATTTAAGTTATTGTCCTCAAGTTCCTTCTTGAGCTCTTCCTTGATAGCTTCAATTTCGGTTTCAAGTTCACGTTTGTGAGATTCAAGTTCGAAAAGTTTAGAAATGCGGTTATTGATCATTCTGTTTGTCATGAGGTCTTCCTCCTTTGATATTTTTGACAACTTCTGTAACAATTTATATAACGATTTGAAAAGAGTAGCTTACTGTGCGTAAGCTACTCTGCATCTGGTAAGCCATGTCTGCTTAACATTGTTGAAAGTGTCAAGCTTCTTAACAGTACCTTTGATAGATTTGACTTCACGATCCTGATCGATGTATGTGCTACTGTCCCACATCAGGACGTTTCCGTCAGCATCAACGATCTTGTAACGAATTGTAGTACCGAACTGGTTCTCCCAGTAGGTAACGGTCTCAACCTTTGCAGGGCTGACAACTTCGATACGTTCGCCTACCTCGCCAATGTAATCAGAAGCTTCAACTTCTGCAGCATGAGCAGATTTGCGTCTTTCGCGTTCAACTACCTTCTGAATATGACGGTTATATGTGGCCACCATCGAAACTGTGTATCCGATGCTCTTGCCTTCGATGTAATCGGAATTTGCGATAACCCGAAGGTTGTGCATGTAGTCACCAGCTTCGTCATTCTCTTTGAAGTAGTTTATGATAGTCTCAACTGTTTCAAGAACTTCAGGATCCTCGGAATGATTACCGAACTTGAAACGGTAGTCATCGATCATCTCGCGTTCAATTTTAGTTGCACGACCGCGTTCATAGTCAAGTGCAGCAATGACCTTGTTCTTCGTGCTATCCGGATTGTAATCACCGTAAGAATCCTGAGTGGAAGCATATCCGATATGATTGACAAAATCAACTGCGTAGCGAAGCACGTCACGTACTTCGTACCAAACCTTCGCGGTGTAACCTGTTCCAGGAGCTTCAAACTCCATCAGGCTATCAAATAAAGAAATATAGCTAGCGGCAGCCTCTGCGCTTAAACCTCCTGTGAAATCACACAGGCAAGAAGATCCAACTTGCTTGAATTCGTTTGTCTCCTCGTTGTAAACGATGTAAGTATCCTTACGATGACGATGAGAATGGCAATGCTCGCATTCCGGATCAGCTGTGTAGTACTTCTCAGGAACTTCTACATCGTCCGTCATCTTCCGGATGATGTTACCCGCTTCTGTGTGATCTACAGTAGCGATGAACCGCCATCCGTTGACCTTAGCCGTTCCTTCGGCTTCAACAAGGACGAACCGTTCGGTATGCTCTAAACCGTATTCATCCTTCCATGTGCGGAACTCTTCGCCTACTTCTGCGTAATGAAAATCGCACCCGTACTTAACACACTTGTTACGGATGCGATTAACCTTCTTCTGAAGTCTGTCGAGATTGGATTCGTGAATAGCGAACTGTAACATAATAGTACCTCCTACTCTTGTAGCTTTGATATCTGTACTGTTTATAACGAAACCGGCCCACTACCTACATGGTGTAGGCTCAATTATATTGTAAGCCCTCATACGTGAGAAGTCAAGTAAAAGTTTAAAAATTTTTTGAACTATTTTAACCTGTTCTTACATATTACTCAAAGTGAAATCCATACTCGAATATTATCACATAGATCATACAGATCATTTAATTCATAATCTAATGCTTCATCCAGATCATCATAATCATCTGTGTCACCATACATATCTAAATCTTCTGTATAGTCTTCATAATCATAATCATCTATCAAACCATTATCTAGAAGCTCTTTATATGCTGCTTTGATTCCTTCTATGACAGCTTCATGATCTCCGGATTCAATTGCTCTCCGAAGTCTAGCTCCGCATTTTAATCTATACCTCCAATCTGCCATATTTACCTCCTCACGGATAATCTTTAAAAACCGGATCCCACGGTCCATATGTTCCGTACTTGTCTAACATTTTAAATACTTCATTCTTATCATACTCACGAGTTATTGAAATCTTTCCTATATAATAATATAGCCCTACAGGTATTCTACTCTGTGGAATAGTATTATCAATAACGGTTTCATCGTCAATGACCCATGCATGACAATATTCAATACCTTCAAGTGGACCTTGTCCTGTTACTACTCCGTGAACTAATATGTAGTTTTGAGGATCCTCTAAGAAAGTATTCAGAGCTACTACAAAGCAATCTCCATGTTTATTTTCTTCTGGAATACTATCAAGATCAACTTTTGCAAATATGTTACTAACTACCTTTTTCAATATCTTGATCCCCTATTAAATATTCGTCTGCCCCTCTTGTGCAATCTTAATTGACTTTTCATTCGTCTGGGGCATATATTGACGTTCAGGAGCACTTGCAAATGGCGGATTATCTGCTTTGAGATCCATGATATTTCCTAATATGTATTCAATGGCTGAATCTCTATCTTCGCATACACCTTGTTCAACAAGACTCTGCCAGCATACGTCTTTCATGTTCTTATCAATGTAGGCTTCGATAGCATCTTCTGACATTTCATAAACATTGTTGACTTTACTGAAAGATTTCGGAACTTCTTTATGAGCAACTGCAATTGCACCTTGGAAATTTCTAAGTGCTCTATATGGGGACTGCTCAGAATAATTAAAATTGATTGCAGCAATTTTAGCAGAAGGATTCATCATATATAGCTGACTCCATCTATGATGCCCATCAATAATAAATGTCTTTCTATATGTAATAATAGGAGCTACAATAGTAACTGGAGAATTGAATAAATTAGAACAATCCTGACCTAATGGATAAGACAGTGAATTATCTAATCCTATTTCAGATTGACTTGGAAGTAATTGAGCAACAGGAATTGCTGTTGTAGACGATGACATCTTAACATTTGCAAGATCGCCACTTCCAAATCCTTCGGCAAGTAATGTATACAGTTTAGGATCATCTACAATATCTTCAAGTGCAGGCCCTAAATCTTCATAAGATGTATCTCTTAAAATATCTACAATTTTCTGAAAATCTTCTTCTACATCTCCGCTTAACTGAATATCATCAACATCTCCGAATTCTTCATCAACTTCATCTTCTGCAGAATACACTTTATATTTGTCTGCAATTTTAGATGATTCAAATATATTAGATCTAATTACTCTTTTCATCTTAATCCTCCTAAATTAGTACTGATCAGTTAATTTCTCAAAACTAGGCCACCGTCTTTCTGCAACATCGTATATCATCTTTCTGGCAGAATCTTCGTCTTCTTGAATAAGATACGCAAGTGACTTCGGCATCGTACTCCACCAATAATCACTAACAATCAATTCATCTTCCAGGTAGTTCTTTAAATCATTTAAACTATAGAAAGGATCAACCTCTCCGTTCTTGATATCAGATATCAGCTCTGTTAAGAAGTTTCTAGTCCAACTTAAATTTACATCTACTCTTGCAGATGTAATTTCATCGTAATCATCCTGAACAACATCATTTAGTGTTCCTTGATTCATGCGATGCCATCTACCTCTATTAGATTTAGAACCCATGTAGTTCTTTACTTCGCCTCTATCT
>Ga0310694_10003812_pt1 | contig 14720 bp, 6 predicted proteins | sample 174DNAGHGhighgp2_FD_203884 | JGI IMG/M metagenome (GOLD analysis project Ga0310694, IMG submission 203884) | Sheep rumen microbial communities from Palmerston North, Manawatu-Wanganui, New Zealand - 1742 DNA GHGhigh gp2 (v2) (version 2) | ecosystem: Host-associated > Mammals > Digestive system >... | reverse complement strand
AATGTTTACCGCGGCCGCATCAAAGAGTATGCCGAGCAGTATCCTACAGCCAAATATGTAGCTGGCCAGAAGCCTTGGTTTGAGAAAGCCGACATCGCACTGCCCTCTGCCACTCAGAACGAGTTGAACGAGGAGGCTGCCCGTGCACTGGTGGCCAACGGCGTGATTGCTGTCAGCGAAGGAGCCAACATGCCTTCCACTCCAGGCGCCATCCGTGTCTTCCAGGAGGCCAAGATTCTTTATGCCCCAGGCAAGGCTGCCAACGCAGGCGGTGTGAGTGTGAGTGGCCTCGAGATGTCGCAGAACAGCGAGCGTCTGAGTTGGACGGCTCAGGAGGTGGACAACCGCCTGCACGCCATCATGGAGAACATCCACCAGAACTGCGTGAAGTACGGCACTCAGCCCGACGGATATGTAAACTATGTGAAGGGAGCCAACGTGGCTGGCTTCATGAAGGTGGCCAAGGCCATGATGGCACAGGGTGTCATCTGATTCGGCCGAGCGACCATAGACAGACAGAAATCGGGGCAGCCTCCATTGCGGAGCTGCCCCGATACTTTTTAAGCCTTTGTGCCAGACACTTATTTCATTCTGCCCGTATAGGCGTCCACGCCTGAGCCGGCAATCGACTGGCTGAAGAACTTCTCGGCAGCCTTTGCCACATCGCCGCTCCAAGGTTGTCCGCCGCCTGCGTTCTGCACCACCCAAAGTTTCAGCTGTTTCTTGTGCCAGTTTACCATGCAGTTGGTACCCCAGGCGCCGCCGTGTCCGAACCATGCATCCTCGCTGTCCTTCACAGGTGCCGACAGACCGAGCGAGTAGCCGCCCATGCCTTCGGGACGAGTGGAGACAGCCAGTAGCCGCTTCACGGTCTCCTCCTTCAGGATGCGGACTCCGTTGTCGCCCAAGCCCAAGTTCATCAGCATCTTGTAGAACTTCAGCTGGTCGTTGGCCGTCGTCCAGAGTCCCGCTCCAGCCGAAGCAAAGACGTGCGAGTCGTTGTAGGGGCGCTGCTCCCAACCCATTTCCTCGCGCCACTCGGCAGGCGCATCCTTCTTTGTCTCGTAGAGTTCAATCTTCTTGCGCAGCTGCTTGTCGGTGGGCCAGAACCACGTATCCTTCATGCCCAGCGGGTCGAGCACTTCCTGCTTCAGATACTTTTCCCACTTCATGCCCGTCACGGCTTCCACCACAGCAGCGCCAATGTCGATGCCTGTATTAGAATAACGTTCGCGCGTGCCAGGCTCGAACTGAATCGGCGCCTCAGCTGCCACCGAGGCCACTTGCCGGATGGGACATCCGCCCGACCATCCGCCACCTCGCACATCATTGCGTTTGGCACTGATTTCGAACGGGAAGCCGCCCGTGTGATTGAGTACCATGCGGACCGTAAGTACATTCTTGGCCTTACGCAGCGTTCTGGTGCTGTCCGTATTCCCGTCCAACACCCACAGCTCTTTGAATTCGGGAAGGTACTTCGAAACAGGGTCGTCCAACTGTATACGTCCCTCCTCCACCAGCTTGGCTATCGTCACACCGCAGAATCCCTTCGTCTGCGAGCACTGCATAAAGACGTTGTCCATCCTGATGGGACGTTTCTTGGCCACGTCGGCATAACCGATGCAACACGTTTCCTGCACCCCATCCTTGTAGAACACGCTGATGGCGCCAGCCAACTGTCCCGACTCTACGTAAGGCTGCAAGGCCTCGCGTGCGAAACTGGTCCCAGACTCCTTGACTTTCGGCTTGGCTGCCGCTGCCAACGCGAGGGCTGCGAACAGCAGAATAAATGTTTTTCTCATCATACTGATATTATATTAAAAGATTCGTCACGTAGTTTCACCACAAAAGTACACATTTTTCGTACTTCGTCCAACGAAACAGCAGAAAATGTTCCTTTCCAGCGCAACGAGGTAGCAGGTTATTTGCACAAAATCTTGGAGAATTCAGACATAAAGCGTAAATTTGCAACGAGAAGTACCATTTAAACGCTATGGCGATACTAACTGTATACACTAAACTACTCGACAAGACACTCACTGGCACACGCATCATAGACATGGGCAGCACGCGCACATGTCAGCTCTATGTAATACCTCGCGTATATAAGACAACATAAGCAGAACAACCCGATGATGAAACTTTCCTTCCGGCACTTTTCGATAGCAGCTGCGACGGTGCTGTCGCTGCTACTCTGCAACTGCTCCGAGAACGTAGATACCTCCGACCGCTACGTCTATAAATTCGACCTCGCGCTCTCCTACCTCGAGAAGCACCCCGCCTACAGCCAGTACGTAGAGCTCATCAAGCAGACGCCCTCGTCGCTGGTCAGCAAAAGCACTGTGGCACAGCTCATCGGAGCACGCGGCCACTTCACCGTCTTTGCTCCCACCAACGAGGCCATCGACACCTTCCTCATCGAACTCTGCCAGCGCGAGCCGGACCTGCTCACCGAACCCTCTTGGGATGCCTTTGTCAGCACAGAGAAGCGCGACTCCATACGCCGCCTCCTCGTACTCAACAGCATCATAGACTCGGGCGACATGGATGAATGCTTCATGACGTGGGACTTCCCCACCACCGACAAGGCCGAGTTCCCCATTTCGAACATGAATGACCGCAAGCTCTCCGTCTCGCTCGGAGGCCTCGACACCATACTCATCAATGGCCACAGCCCTGTAAGCCTCACACAGCGCAACATACGTGTCACCAACGGAGTGGTACACCAAGTCCTGCGCGTGGTGGCACCCTCCGACATCAACGCTGCCACCTATCTGCGCGACATCATCGACAAACAGAAAGAGGGCTTCCTGGTGATGGCCAAGGCCATCGAAGCATGCGGCCTGATGGACACACTCTCCAAGGTGCGCGATGAAGTCTACGAGGAGCTCTATCTGCGCAAGCTCATCCCAGACCACTACCACCTCTACATCGACGGGCACAACGCCACGTGGGACAACTGGACGCCTCGCCACCGCCTCTACGGCTTCACCATCTTCGCCGAGACCGATGACTTCTGGCGCTCTCAGGGTCTCGACCCCAAGGCGCCCCACTCGCAGTTGCTGCCCCAGCTCGTACAGTGGATAGTGCAGAACCGCCAGTACTCCGAATCCGACCAGTTCACCACCGCCGGCACCGACTACGACTCGCCCTCGCACCTGCTCTACCAGTGGGTCACCTACCACATACTGCCCTTCCGCGCCTCGGCCGACCGCCTCGTATTCCACATGAACGAGCTCGGCTACGACCTCCACAGCCCCTACAAGCTCTCCATCCCCATGTATGAAATATACCCCACGATGGGCAAGCGGCGCCTGCTGAAAATCTACGAGAGCAAAGAGTCCGACGGCATCTACCTCAACCGCTTCCCCGAGCTCGACAACGGCCGCCACGGCACTTACCACGAGACATCGTGCGACCCTAGCAAAGTGGGCTGCCGCGTGGACCGCGAATCCGACCAAGCCATACTCAACGAAATAGTGAACTGCTGCATCTATCCCATCAATGCACCCCTCGCTTACACCGACCCCGTTCGCGACGACCTCGGCCGCCAGCGACTCCGTTTCGACGGCATGACCATGATGCCCGAGGCCATGAGCACCGAAATACGACTCAAGCGCTCCACCAGTTGGGAGAACCAAGACGTCTACATCCCCTGCACCAGCATCTACAACTACTTCGAAAACATGCAGATGAACGACGAGACCGTCTTCATCTATCTCAACGCCTACAACTACGGCTGGTGCAACCTCCACTCCGATGAGATGAAAGCCAAGGGTCGCTTCGAACTCACCTTCAAGCTGCCGCCCGTGCCACGCCGCAACACCTACGAACTGCGATACAAGGTACTCCCCAACAATGACCGAGGCGTACAGCAGTTCTACTTCGGCTCCGACCCCAACCACCTGCCTGCAGCCGGCATACCTGTCGACCTCACAAAGGCCATCGGCAAGATGAACGTAGGCTACGAAGCCGACACAAACGATGACGACTACAACGCCGAAGTGGACAAGCAACTGCGCAACAACCGCGTGATGAAGGGAGCACGCAGCGTACGCGGCAGCAGCGATAGCGACATAGAGCGCGACCGTAGCACCAACCTGCGATACATCATCTCGCGACAGACCATGGACCCCGACAAGACCTACTACCTCCGCATCAAGTCCGTTCTCGACTCCGACCAAAAAGAATTCTACATGGACTACCTCGAACTCTGTCCCAAGGAAGTCTACGACAACCCCAACACACCCGAGGATATATGGTGAACCGTGCTCGGATTAGGGATTAGGTATTAGAGATTAGGGCAAGCCCAGACTATGCATCACGAACTATGAATTATGCCACGCGTCGCATGCGCTCGAGCGACGCGTGGCAATCGGTTCCGCGACACGTCGCATTCCACAAGGCACGTTAAGGTGTAAGTGAAGCAAAAAGGGAAGCGCAAAGATGCACTTCCCTTCATGATGTGACTCCGTTGGGATTCAAACCCAAGACCTTCAGAACCGGAATCTGACGCTCTATTCAGCTAAGCTACGGAGCCATTGCGGCTGCAAAGGTACAACTTTAATTCTGAATCCGCAATGCAAGACGGAGAGATTTTTCCATCGTCGCCCGAAAAACATGGGAAGCAGAAGGCCGGAAATCGAGTTCACTTTTTCGGCACGACGCTTGACGGAATGAATAAAAAGATGTAACTTTGCCGAGATTTTTGTCACCAACGGCAGTAATAACGTAGAACATGAGTAAGCTATTGAAACCTGAAGGCTATCAGAGTGCCCTCGACCTGAAGCAGACAGAACTGGCCATCAAGAAGATAAAGGATTTCTTCCTCAGCAGCCTCAGCACCGAGCTGCGCTTGCGCCGTGTCACAGCACCGCTCTTTGTGCTCCGCGGACTTGGCATTAACGACGACCTGAACGGAGTGGAGCGCCCCGTATCGTTCCCCATAAAGGATATGGACGAAGCAGTGGCCGAGGTGGTGCATAGTCTGGCAAAGTGGAAGCGTGTGACGCTGGCCGAGTATTCCATCGAGCCGGGCTTCGGCATCGTCACAGACATGAATGCCATCCGCGCAGACGAGGAGATGGACAACCTGCACAGCCTCTACGTGGACCAGTGGGACTGGGAGCGAGTGATGCGTCCCGAGGACCGCAACATCAGCTACCTGAAGCGCATCGTAAGGAAGATATACAGCGCCATCCTGCGCACCGAGTTCTTCATCAGCGAGACGTATCCGCAGCTGAAGCCTTTCCTGCCCGAGGACGTCTTCTTCATCCACAGCGAGGAACTGCGCCGCATGTATCCAGACTGCACGCCGAAGGAGCGCGAGGACCTCATCTGCCAGCAGCACGGAGCAGTCTTCATCATGGGCATCGGCGGCAAACTGGGAGACGGCAAAGAGCACGACCTGCGAGCTCCCGACTACGACGACTGGAGCACGCAGAACGAGGACGGCTTCGAAGGTCTGAATGGCGACTTGCTGGTATGGTACCCGCTACTGGGACATAGCATAGAGCTCAGCTCGATGGGCATACGAGTGAATGCCGAGGCCATGTGTCGGCAGCTGAAGTTGCAGGGCAAGGAAGAGCGCAAGGAACTCTACTTCCACCGCCGCCTGCTCCAAGGCTCGCTGCCGCAGAGCATCGGAGGAGGCATCGGACAGAGCCGCCTCTGCATGGTACTGCTACAGAAGGCCCACATCGGAGAGACACAGTCCAGCATCTGGCCCGCCGACATGAGACGCGAGGCACAAGCAGCAGGCATGCACTTGATATAGTCCATAGTTTAGAATAGAAAAGGGATAATAGTAATTCCGTAAATCTGTAAAACAAAAATGCACAACAAACACAAGGAAAGAGCCGCGTCACTGAAGTGGACACGCTTCGGGCACCACGGCTACTGCGCCTTTGCCAGCCTCAAGCGGGTGGTATGTATCGGCGTTCTGAGTGCGGCCACGCTGGGTGCAGCCACCCGGGCACAGGCCTCACGAGAGGGAACGCAGATGCGCATCCAGCAGCAGGAAGACGAAGAGCAGCAGGAGGAACTGGACGAGGTGACCGTCTCGGGCACCTTGGCTCCGCTGACTGCACTACAGTCGGCACGCATCGTGAGTGTGCTCAACCGCGAGGACATCCAGCGGTCGGGAGCGCAGAGTATCAACGACCTCTTTAAGTTAGCCACGGGCGTGGATGTCCGTCAGCGCGGTGGCTTTGGTATTCAGACGGACATCAGCATCGACGGAGGCACCTTCGACCAAATCACACTTCTGCTGAACGGTGCCAACATCTCCAATCCACACACAGGCCACTTGGCCGCCGACTTCCCAGTCAGCATCAGCGACATCGAGCGAATAGAAATACTCGAGGGCGCTGCAAGCCGCGTCTATGGAGCCACAGCCTTTGGCGGTGCCATCAACATCGTAACGCGACACGACATGGGCACCAACGTCTCGCTTGGCGCACGCGGCGGTTCGTTCGGCACGGGCGAAGGAGAGGCACGTGCCACACTGCAGACGGGCAACGTCTCGCAGCGACTCAGCGGTGGAGGCGGTCGCAGCGACGGAGGCACCACCAACAGCGACTGGCGCAAGGGACAACTCTTCTATCAGGGCGACTTTGCCTCGCACGACCTCAATCTCGACTGGCAGTTTGGCTACAGTCGCAAGGCTTATGGCGCAAATACATTCTACAGTGCCGCATTCCCTGACCAATATGAGCGCAACGAGCGCTTCATTGCCAGCGTTTCGGCCGAAACGCTGGGCCGTTTCCACTTCACGCCTCGCGTCTATTGGAACCGCTCTTATGACAACTTCGAACTCGTGCGCGACCAGCGCTTCGGCGAGAATTTCCACCAGACGGACGTCTATGGCGCACAATTGGGCGGCCATTTCAGTTGGTGGGGCGGTCGAACGGCCGTAAGTTCCGAGTTGCGGCAGGAAGGAATCCTCAGCACAAGTCTCGGACACGACCTCGACCCTGCAGAATATGTCGGCATACGTGGCCAGAACGGCATCAACTATACGCAGAAAGACGACCGCACCAACGTCTCTTTCTCGCTCGAACATAACATTCTTCTCAGCCGCTGGACGCTCTCGGCGGGTTTGCTTGCCAACATGAACACGTCCATCGACCACCGTTTCCGCCTTTATCCCGGAGCAGACGTCGCCTACCGTCCGGCAAACCACTGGAAACTTTTTCTCTCTTACAACAAAGGTTTCCGCCTTCCCACCTTCACCGACCTCTATTACAAGAGTCCTACTCACAACGGCAACGCAGGCCTTCGACCGGAAGTGAACCACTCTTTGCAGATAGGAGCGCAGTATTCTCGCCAAGGTATAGCCGCTACGCTGCGAGGATTCTACCACCGTGGCCGACACATGATTGACTGGGTGATGTATTCTGCTGCCGATTCTTATCACAGCGCCAACTTCAATCTCGACAACATGGGCGCGCAGGCGCAATTGCGGCTCTTGTTTCCCGAACTTCTCGGGCGCGATATTTTCCTGCGCCAACTCTCGTTCGGCTACACCTACATGCACCAGGAGCGACACCACGCTGCGCCGGTCTTCAAAAGCAACTACGCTATGGAATATCTGCGCCACAAATTCGTATGCACGCTCCATCATGCCGTGTGGAATCGGCTGACGGCTACATGGAACCTGCGCTGGCAGGACCGCATGGGAAACTACATTCTCTACGACGGCACCTACACAGATCTGGCCACGGGCTACCTGCGTGGACAATCCACGGGGCAACTTACGGACTACAAGCCCTATGCCACGCTCGATCTTAAACTGCAGTGGACGGCGCCGCGCTACCAGTTGTTCCTCCAAGGCACGAATATTACCGACCACCGCTACTACGACCTCGGCAACATTCCGCAGCCCGGAATCTGCGTGTTGGCTGGCGTCTCCGTCAATTTGAAATAGCGTCAGCAACACAACCTTAGCCCGTTGTCGGAGACAACGCACATACTTCGCTTTCTTTTTTTGCATTTTGATAAAAAAAAAGTGCGAAATAGAAAGCGAAGTATGTGTTTTTTCTTTATATTTGCATCGCAGGCGCATCGAAAACAAGCGCAAAACTCTTTTATTTACTTTAATAACCTAAAAAAATGAAACGAAAACTACAACTATTCACAACGCTGCTGTGGTGCTTTGCCTTCACTGCAACGACTGTGTTGGCGCAAAACGAAGGGCGCCTCTCGTTTGGAGTTATCTCCGACATCCACTTCGAGAACAATGTGGGCGAAGGAGCTATGGTGAAGGTGCCGAATGCACTGAAGAACCTGACTTCGCACGGAGCTCTCGACGCGCTGGCTATCGTAGGCGACTTGGCCGACTCCGGCACCGCTGGGCAGTACGAAATGCTGACAAGCGTCTTCACCGATGCTGCCAACTTCACGAACCCCGTGGGCACGTTCCTCTTTATGATGGGCAACCACGACAACAAGGCAGCCGACGGACAGCAGAACTATCAGCAAGGACTGAAGGCCTTCAACGGCGGCGTGGACTATCCGCTGCATCAGTACAAGGTCATCAAGGGCTACCCCTTCATCACCATCAGCCAGATGAACTCGGCCTCGAACGATGTGTCCAATGCAGCGAACGGCACAGGAGCATATCCCGAGGAGGTAGTGCAGCAGTTGGACACATGGATGGCACAGGCCGCTGCCGAATGCCCGGGCAAGCCCATTTTCGTGTTCACACACATACCGCCACGCTGGTCGGTTTACGGCTCGTGGGTCGAGTACGAGACAGGCAACCCCTGGACCATGAAGGTGCTCAACCCCGTGCTCAACAAGTATCCGCAGGCAGTAGTGTTTGCCGGACACAGCCACTATCCGCTGGGCGACCCGCGCAGCATACATCAGGGCGCCAATCCCAACTCCGAGCGCCAGAACTTCTACACGGTAATCAACACGGCCAGCACCACCTACTCGGAGGTGAACCCGGGCGCAGTGAATGCCGGCATTCATCCCGAAGGCTATGCCTTTGTAACTGAAGGGATGATTGTGAGCGAACTGCCGAACGGCGACATCGACATTTGCCGCTACGACACGTATCGCAACCTCGAAATCGGCGCAGAGCACCATTGGGTGCTGAAGGCTCCGTTCGATGGTTCGATGTTTGAGTACGCCGACATCCGCGATGCAGACGACAATCCGCTGAACGTTCCTCTCCGCGACGGACTGCCCGCTCCTGCCTTCACCAAGAGCGCAGAGATACAGGTGAAAGCATTGGCTTTCGAGGCCACGGCCCACATACCGCAGGCCACAGACAACGAGTGCGTATTCCGCTATCGCATTCGCCTCAGCCAGGACGGCTTGGTGCTCTCCGAGAAGTACATCTTCTCGCAGTTCTATCTCAACACCGACACGCCCGACCCCATCTCTTACTTCATCCCGAACCTTACCTCCAACACGAACTACGAGATTGAAGTGATAGCATACGACTCGTACGGCAACGCTTCGGAACCGCTCAAGAAAGCATTCAGCACGCCCGCTCCCGACGACAACAATATACTGCCTGAGCCTGACGGCAAGTGGACATTCGAGGACGCAGACAACCTGCTGAAGCCCGAGCAAGGCAGCATGACCATACTTCCCTATATCGTAGGCAAGAAGTCCATTTCGGAAGCCGAAAGTTTCGAAGCCTCAGGCATCGTGCCCGCCAGCGGACCGACCGACGACAACAAGGCCATCTTGGTGCCCCAAAACACGGCACTGAAGGTAAACCGCGTGACTGGTGGCGCCACACAGGACTACGCCATCATGATGGACGTCAAGGTGGAGAACGCAGCACTTTACAACTCGCTGCTGCAGACCAACGCATCCAACAACAACGACGGCGACCTCTTCATTTATCAGAATAAGATTGGCATGGGCGCCATGGGCGGCTATTTCGGCGAAATCAAGGATAATACGTGGTACCGCATCGTTATGGTGGCACGCGACGGACAGGTTTATGTCTATGTAAACGGTGAACTTGCCATCAAATGCGCCAGCCAGACGCGCTGGGAGTTAGACCCGTGGGGATTCTACTTCCTCTGCGACGAGGACGGCGAAATGACAGACACGGAAGTGGCTGAATTGGCCTACTGGGAGAGAAGCCTCTCTGACAATCAGGTGAGAAAACTCTCGGGTCTGGACATCATCGAAGAACCGGTGGAGCCCACCGTAACGCTGAAAACTCCCATCGTGAAGCTGATGGACGACGAGCTGGACTTCTCGGTGAAGGTGGAGACCAACGCACCCTTCGGTTTCGACTGCCCCGACTGGATTGAACCCGTGGATGTCGTTCCGTTTGCCGGCGAGAAGGCCTACACCTTCCGTGCACAGCCGATGGACTGGAGTGGCCGTCGCGAGGGCACCATAGCCCTGACGGGCGAAGGCGTAGGCACACAGGAAGTGCAGGTGGTACAAGTCTTCATGGGCGAGGACATTCCCGACGCGCTGGGTGTCTGGACGTTCGACGACACGTCCAACCTACTGGATAACAGCGGCCAGACCTCTGTACTGTCAGGCGGCATCAAGGGTAGCGAAGGCCCTGAGCCGACACTCACTCTGGCCGAAGCCAACATCCTGCCCACCGCAGGTCCCACCGAGGAGAACGGAGCCATCAGCATCCCCAAGGACTCCTACCTCTGGCTGACACCCAACGCCGGCACCGAGACGCTGACCGACTTCACCATCCTCTACGATATCAAGCCCTCCAATCTGGACGGCTACAAGTCGCTCTTCCAGAACGATGTTACGAACAAGGCCGATGCAGGTCTCTTCTTCAAGGGCAACCAAGTGGGACGAGGCGGTTCCTTCGGATATGTGAGCGAACTGCAACTCGACAAGTGGTACCGCCTCATCTTCGTAGTGAAGAACGGCTACGGCACGCTCTATCTCGACGGCAAGAAGATAGCCGAGAGCACCAACGCGCCAAACTATTGGCCCATCACCTTGCAGGCACTCCTCTTTGCCGACAATGACGGAGAAGAAGGACCGGTGGAAGTGGCCTCCATCCGCTTCTGGGACCTGCCGCTCTCTGAAGTCCAGGCCAAGCGACTGGGCGACGTTTACAAAGACGTGGAAGAATACTTCGTGGTACACACCAAGGCTGTGCGCCTACTCGAGAAGGACGAATTCGCCGTCACTGTGAACTCCAACGTGCCCTTCACCTTCGACTACCCCGAATGGATCGAGCCAGTGGACGTAGAGTTTGTCAGCGGCGAGAAGGCCTATACCTTCCGCGCTCAGGCGCTCGCTGAAGCAGGTCGCCGCAAAGGCACCATCAAAGTGAAGGCCGAATATTTCCCCGAGGAGGAAGTGAAGGTGGAACAAATCGTGCTGGGCGAAGACGTACCCGAAGCCACGGGCTGCTGGACATTCGACGACCCGAACAACCTGATGGCCGGCGAGGGCATCTCTACGCTGCAGCCTGCCTATAAGACCGACGAAGGGCCAGCTCTCACAGAAGACCCCGCAGAGGCTGGCATAACTCCTGTGGAGGGACCGCTGGAGACGAACGGAGCCGTTAGCATGCCCGTGGAAGGCTACCTGATGATGACCACCAATCTGGATGCAACCGAGCTGACCGACTTCACAGTTCTCTTCGACGTGAAGCCCGAGGCACTCCAAGGCTACCACGCACTGCTGCAGACCAACCCCAGCAACAACAGCGACGCGGCCTTCTTCATCAAGAACGACATGGTGGGCCTCAACAACAGCGGCCTCGGATACAAGGGCCTCTTGCAGTTAGGCAAATGGCATCGCATCGTATTCGTAGCGAAAGACGGCTTTGCATACACCTATATCGACGGAAAGCGAGTAGGACAGAGCACCTCAGCCAACTTCCAACTGTGGACCATGAAGGCGCAGGCCCTTCTTTTTGCCGACAACAACGACGAGGACGGCTACAACGAGGTGGCCGAAGTACGATTCTGGGATGTGCCGCTCACAGACGCACACGTGGAACTTCTCGGCGCAGTGAAACAAGAATGGGATGACGACCCGATGGACGAGCCCGTCAGCGTATGGACATTCGACAATCCCGACGACCTGCTGGCAGGCACTGGTTCGGCCGTGCTGCGTGCAGCCGTGAAGGGAGAGGACAAGAAGCCCGTAGTCAAAGACGACCTGGCTGAAGCCGGCATCGTGCCTGTGGCTGGTCCGACAAAGACCAACGGAGCTATCACCGTCCCCATCGACACCTACCTGCAGCTGGCTCACAACCAGGAAGGCGGCGACCAGAGAACCTTCACCTTCATGATGGATATCCGACCCAAGCAACTCGGAGTCTATAACGTGCTCTTCCAGAGCAACATGCTGAACAATACTGACGCCAGCCTCTTCATCAACAAGCAGAACAAGCTCGGCATCAATACGAGCGGTCTGGGCTACGGCGGCGTCATCGAAGAAGGCAAGTGGCACCGCATCATCTTCGCAGTAGATGATTGCGTCATCACCACCTACATCGACGGACAGAAGATTGGCAGCTCCACATCGGCCAACGCCGACAAGTGGATACTCCGCGACGTAGCTTACTTCTTTGCCGACGAAGACGGCGAGGAAGGCGTCATAGACATTGCCGAACTGCGCTACTGGGACGTAGCACTCGCAGGCATCTTCGCACAGGAACTGGGAGGCGTGGAAACAGAGACATCCATCGCCGACATCCAGCAGAGCCGCACCGCCGGAGCCATCTACGACCTCTCCGGACGCCGAGTATCGAACGCCCTGAGCCCCAACACGAAGCTCGCCAAGGGCCTCTACATTGTGAACGGCAAGAAAGTGCTCGTTAAGTAATCTCACACGCGACGCGTCGCAATGCTTCAAGCGACGTGTCGCAACTCTTCAAGCGACGTGTCGCAACTCTTCACGCGACGTGTCGCATGAGCTCATGCGACGCGTCGCATTTTTTATGCCACTGCAAGGCGTGAAAATCGCCACGTGATGCTTTACGGAATTTGACAAGCAAATCCCCTACAGTCGTCCCTTTTCTTTTCATCCCGACGATAAGAGAAAACTCTTCGCCGCATCGGACTGAGATTCTTCCTCCGCTTTGCTCCCTCAGAATGACACTACGTTGTGTTCCATTTCACTCACCTTATATATAATATATGTATACGGCCCAAATTACTCACGCTCGGAAATGGAAAGAAAATCTACGCTTTTCTTTTCGCCTATTCGCAACTTTGGCCTAACGGCCCAAATTACTCACGCTCGGAAATGGAAAGAAAATCTACGCTTTTCTTTTCGCCTATTCGCAACTTTGGCCTGACGGCCCAAATTACTCACGCTCGGAAAAGGAAAGAAAATCTACGCTTTTCTTTTCTTTTCGCTCGCTTATTCGTAACTTTGCAGGCAAAACGGACAAGATGAAACGAACACTCACCCTACTGCTCGCGCTGTTGCTGTGCCTCGGCACACAGGCATTCACGCTCGTCATCGATGCAGGCCACGGCGGGAAGGACCCGGGAGCCATAGGCCGCAAAGGTAAGGAGAAGAACATCAATCTGGCCGTGGCGCTGGAGCTGGGACGACTGGTGGAGAAGAACTGCCCAGACGTAAAAGTGGTTTACACGCGCAAGACGGACGTCTTCGTGGAACTGAACGAACGCGCACACATAGCCAATAAGGCGAAAGCCGACCTCTTTATCAGCATTCATGTGAACAGCACGGCGGCCAAAGTGGGGCCGCAGGGGACGGAGACATACACGCTGGGTATGCACCGCGCAGCAGAGAACCTGGAGGTGGCCAAACGCGAGAACAGCGTCATCACGCTGGAGAGCAACTACGAGGAGCGCTACGAGGGCTTCGACCCGAAGAGCAGCGAGAGCTACATCATCTTCGAACTGATGCAGGACCAGAACATGGAGAAGAGCGTGCGGCTGGCCAAGAACATACAGTCGCAGCTGAAGGCAACGGCAAAGCGAGTGGACAAAGGCGTATATCAGGCCGGCTTCCTGGTGCTGCGCGCCACAAGTATGCCCAGTGCACTGGTGGAACTGGGGTACATCAACAACCCCACCGAAGAGCAATACCTCCTCTCTGCCGCAGGGCAGGCCGCACTGGCTAAGAGCATTTACAACGGATTCACACAATACAAAAAGAGCCTGACAAAATGAAGATATCGAAAGAGACGAAGATAGGACTGACGGGAGTGGCGGCACTGGTGCTGCTCTTCTTCGGCATCAACTTCCTGAAGGGCGTGAAACTCTTCAGCACGCAGAGCACCTACTACATCAAGTTTGCCAACGCAAAGGCGCTGAGCAAGAACAGCACAGTCTATGCCGACGGATACAACATCGGCATTGTGAGCAATGTGCTCTACGACTACTCGAAGCCCGGGCAAGTGCTGGTGGAGATATCGGTGAACAAGGGACTGCGCATCCCCAAAGGCAGCACAGCCAAGTTAGACGAGGCAGTGCTGGGCGGCTGCACGCTCAACCTGCTGCTGGTGAACAACCTCACTGAGGCATACGCGCCGGGCGACACGATACAAGGCTCCGACGGCTCGGGCCTAATGAGCAAGGCTGCCGACATGATGCCACAGGTGGAGCAAGTGGTGGCTCGCGTAGACACGCTGATAGCCACTCTGAATCTGCTAGTGTCTAACCCCAACCTGCCCCTCATCATGCAGAACGCTGAGCAGGTGACGTCTAACCTGAACAAGAGCAGCGAGGAACTGAACAAGCTGCTGAGCAAGGACATACCACAGATGACAACGA
>Ga0310694_10003811_pt1 | contig 14728 bp, 10 predicted proteins | sample 174DNAGHGhighgp2_FD_203884 | JGI IMG/M metagenome (GOLD analysis project Ga0310694, IMG submission 203884) | Sheep rumen microbial communities from Palmerston North, Manawatu-Wanganui, New Zealand - 1742 DNA GHGhigh gp2 (v2) (version 2) | ecosystem: Host-associated > Mammals > Digestive system... | reverse complement strand
CAGTTCTCCGGCAGGAATGACCTCATGATAGCAGGTACGCTCATTTCCGGTATAGGCATTGACGCGCGTAGCACCGATGGCGCCCATCAGTTTGTCAAACTCGTTGGCGATAGCAATCTTGGAGTTCTCATAGGAGAACGAGTCTATGAGGTGGTAAATGGCTTTGCGCTCTGCGGGGTCGGTTGTTGCGCCATACACTTCATAGAGCGAGTCAATCGCGTTCAGATTCGGAATCTCCTTCTCATAATCGGTTGTGCCGTACGACTTTGTTCCCTTGAACATAATATGCTCCTGATAGTGTGCCAATCCAGTTGATTCGAGCGGGTCGTTCTGTCCGCCCGCACGGACTGCAATAAATGTCTGAATCTCCGGCTTCTCTTTGTTCTGGCTTAAATAGACGGTCAGACCGTTATTCAAGGTGTAGATACGTGTCTTCAAGGGATCCCCCTCTACTGTCCGGTAGGAATACTTCTGGCAGGAAGTTAACAAAGCGACAACTGCCAGTAAAATAAACGAGAACTTTTTCATTTGGTTTATTGTTTAATATGTTGCTTATATGCTTGTACTGTGTTTTGGAGAAGAGAAGCAATCGTCATCGGTCCGACTCCTCCGGGAACGGGTGAGATAGCTCCTGCAACCGGTTCCACGTTCTCAAAATCGACGTCTCCGACCAGTTTGTATCCTTTGGGCGAGGAACTATCCTCTATGCGGTTTATACCGACGTCAATGACGGTAGCGCCCGGTCTGACCATTTCCTTTGTTACCAGTTTCGGACTTCCAGCCGCGACGATGAGTATATCCGCCGTGCGGCAAATGTCCGTCAGTCCTTGTGTTTTGCTGTGACAGACGGTCACGGTAGCATCTCCCATGGACGAGGCAGTCATGTTCGGCAGACTGAGGTAAGGTCGCTGCATCAGCATGATCGCCATCGGTTTGCCGACGATGTTCGAGCGCCCTATGACCACTACGTGTTTTCCTGCTGTCGGAATATGGTAATAGGCGAGGAGTGACTGTATTCCTGAGGGCGTGGCGCTTCGCAGAGCAGGCTGTCCCTGAATGGTCAGACCCATACTCATCGGAGTGAGACCATCCACATCTTTGCGGTAACTGACTGCGTTCAGTATTTTCGGTTCGCTTATGTGTTCGGGAAGCGGCAGTTGGACGATAAAACCGTCCACTGAGTCGTCTTGGTTGAGGCGTTGTATTTGTTCGAGAACCTGTTGCTCAGTGACATCAGCGGGCAAGGCAATCTTTTCCGCCTCAATCCCCACTTCGCGGCATGCCTTGATTTTGTTGGTCACATACGTCTCGGAGGCAGGGTTGTTCCCCACCAGCAGGATTGCCAGTTTAGGCGCACGAAATCCCTGCTCCGTATAGGAAAGTACTGTTTCGCGCAAGCGTTCGCGCAGGTCTAGTGCCACTTTTTTGCCGTCTAAAATCATTGTTCGCTTTCCTGTTTGTTGCTATCCTGTTTGTTTCGTTCTTCCTCCGCCTTTTTCTTGGCGTGCTTTCTTTCCCAGCGCATCACTTTGTATTCTTTCCAAATGGTTTTCCATTCTCGTTTGGTGATGTACCATTTGTTTTCCTTTTTGGGCGGCCGGTAAACGGGACGGGTGTCAATCTGCACTTTGCGTCGTATTGAGTCGAGGTGCGTAGCCTGTGAGAGGCTGTCGCTGAATTGCAGCGCATCCTGCTCTTCGGCTTTGTGAATACGGAGTTCGTCCACCGCCATTTCGGAGTCCGGGTCGTCCATCGGCATCGCGCGAATCTCATCGACAAAGAGCATGACGAGCTTGTAAGCGCCGAAGCCTATTGCGGCAATAAGAACCAGCATTAAGCCGATGTATGCCTGCCTGTCGCGTGATTTCAGTCCTTCATACCGTTTCTGACTTGTGCCCGAATGGTGGTGGTGATGCCTGTGTTCACGCTTTTCTCCCCAGTGCGGCTGATATGTTTTTTCCTCTGACATTTTCGACTCCCGTTTTTCGATTATCGATTTTCGATGTTAACGTCTCTTTCCTCCCATTTGCTGCACTTTGCGCATCATCTTGCTTGTTTGTTCAAACTGCTTGAGGAATCGGTTCAGTTCGACGATGGTGACGCCTGAACCTTTGACGATACGCGCTTTGCGGCTGCCGTTGAGGAGGCTTGGGTTCGCGCGCTCTTCGGGTGTCATGGAGCTAATCATCGCCTCGATGGGTTTGAAGGCATCGTCGCTGACTTCCACGCCTTTGAGTGCTTTGTCCATTCCCGGAATCATGCCCATGAGGTCTTTCATGGAACCCATTTTCTTGATTTGGTTCAGTTGTCCGATAAAGTCGTTGAAGTCGAACTGGTTGTGTGCTATTTTCTTGGAGATGCGCCGTGCTTCGGCTTCGTCGTACTGCTCTTGTGCGCGCTCAACGAGGCTGACTACGTCACCCATTCCGAGAATACGGTCCGCCATACGTGCCGGGTGGAAGACGTCGAGTGCTTCCATTTTTTCGCCCGTTCCGATGAACTTAATCGGTTTGTCCACGACAGTCCGGATACTGAGCGCGGCGCCACCTCGTGCATCACCGTCCAGTTTGGTGAGCACGACTCCGTCGAAGTCCAGACGGTCGTTGAATTCTTTGGCTGTATTGACCGCGTCCTGTCCGGTCATGGCATCGACGACGAAGAGCGTTTCGGAGGGCTGAATAGCCTGCTTGATAGCAGAAATCTCCTGCATCATCTGCTCATCGACAGCGAGTCGTCCGGCAGTATCGACGATGACGACGTCGTAGCCGAACTTGCGTGCCTCGGAAATGGCGTCCTGTGCTTTGCGTACGGGGTTGGATTCGTTTTCTCCGGTATAAACCTTTGCGTTAATCTGTTCACCGAGCACTCGCAACTGCTCGATGGCAGCAGGCCGATAGACGTCGCAGGCTACGAGCATCACTTTTTTGCCCTTCTTCGTTTGGAGATAGTTGGCTAATTTGGACGCGAAAGTCGTTTTACCCGAACCCTGTAAACCCGCCATGAGAATGACCGCGGGCGAGCCTTTGAGGTTGAGTTCCTGCGCTTGTCCGCCCATCAGTTCGGCGAGTTCGTCGTGCGTGATTTTAATCATCAACTGTCCCGGTCGTACGGCGTTGATGACGTTCTGTCCGAGCGCTTTTTCCTTTACGCGGTCGGTAAACTGCTTCGCTGTTTTGTAGTTCACATCGGCCTCCAAGAGTGCTTTCCGGATGTCCTTGACCGTTTCGGCGATATTGATTTCGGTAATACGGCCTTCACCCTTGAGTATCTTAAATGACCTTTCTAATCGTTCTGATAAATTATCAAACATATTACACCTAATTTAATTGCGGGTGCAAAGGTACTAAAAAAAATCCACATGTGCAAATTTATGCGGCTTTTTTTGTAAAAAAGGTTCACTTTGTGAACGTTAAACTGTTAAATCGTTAAAGTGTTAAATTGTATGACAGGCCGGATGTTTTTGTGGCGAAAATGGGTTGCGAAAAATATATATATACTATGTATATATATATAATAAAGATAGCAAAAAAGTGGCATTTTGGTTGCTTGAGAGATGCTCAAGGTATGCTCAATGTATGCTATATGGTGTAGATATGGTATAGTTATGGTGTAGTTATGGTGTAGGTTTGTCTCGGAGATGTCTGGTGATTTTTAGAATTCTGTATGCATAGCATCATACAAAACGCCACCGATAGAGGTGACGTTTTGTGCTATAATAATGTGATAATCAGGCTGAAATGATGTGATAATCAGGCTGAAATGATGTGATAATCAGGCTGAAATGATGTGATAATCAGGCTGAAATGATGTAAAAAACAGGCTGAAATGATGCTATATTTGTGCTGTAATTATGCTTTAATTTTGCTATAATTGTCCTTTAATTGTGCCTTTGTGGGCGTTTGCGCTTATTTGCCGGCGCCACCGAGGGCTATGTAGAGCGCGATGAGAGCCTGTGAACCATCGTAGAGGTTGGCGGCTTCGTTCAGTTGTGCGGCGAGGAGCGACTCCTGTGCGGTCAGAACTTCGAGGTAGTTCGCCTTGCCTGCATCCATCAGTTCGTGCGTGCCGGTATAAGCATCCTGGAGGACGAGTACCTGGCGTTTGTAGAGTACGTCTTTGTCCTTCGACGCCTGGCAGTCAGCGAGTGCTTCGTTGACCTGGTTTCCTGCGTTGATGACCGTTTGCACATATTGGTTGAGCATGTCCTCCTGATTGAACTTGGCTATCTTCAGTCCAGCGACGAGTTTGCCTCTTGCGAAGATGGGTTGCATGAGCGAGGCGGCCGCCTGCATGAGCAGCGCACCGGGATTGACAATCGTTCCGATGTTATTGGTCCATCCGAGCAGTCCTGAAAGCGAGATAGAAGGGAAGAACGCCGCACGTGCCGCTGCCGTGTTGTAGAACGCTTCTTCGAGCACATGGTCCGCTACGCGTATGTCGGGTCTGTTGCGCAACAACGCTGCCGGTACGCCTGTGTCGAAACGTTGCGGTAGCGAGTAGGCGTCCCATTTATTGCGTGCGATAGGTTGCGGCGTGATGGCGAGCAGTCGGCAGAGCGAGTTCTCCATTTCGAGAATACTGCGCCGCGTGTCAATTATCTGCGTCTTCACTTTGAGGTTGGACGACTCCATCTGGTTGACGGCGGTCGAGTAGGCTTTTCCGTTCTCCCACAAAGCGCGTTGTGTTTCGAGCGAGACGTCCCAAAGGCTGTCTGTGAGGAGCAGGATTTCCAGTTGCCGGTCGAGCAGCATGAGCATGTAATACTGCTGTGCGACGGCGGAAATGATGTTCGCCTGCACGGCTTCGCGCTGTGCTTTTGCCTGTTCGAGTACGGCGTTGGATTTGCGTTTGTTGACGGTGACCGAGCCGGAAATGCCTATGTTCCAGTCGAGTTGTAGCGGGATGTTGTATGTCCACGAGGCGGGACTAACGGCTCCGTTGGAGCTGACCGTTCCTGAAACATTGCCTGAGGGTGCGATGGCGAGTGACGGCAGGTACGCCAGTTTGGCAGCTTTGAGAGCCGCCTGTGCTTTTTCGACCGTGAGTCGTGCGGACTTGATGTCGGTGTTGTTATCGAGGGCAGTCTGGATTAGCCGTTGGAGGGCAGGGTCTGTGAAGAACTCCCGCCAGCTGAGCTCGTTGATGCCTGTCTCGGACGTGTCTGCGGCGTTGATGTTCTGTCCGAACAGATTGTCCGGCACGTCGTTCTGCGGGGTGTATTTCTTATAGACGCCGCAACTGTTGAAGGTCATAACTGCGAGCAGTAAGACTACCGGAACCGCCGTTTGCGCTTTGGTTTTGAGCGTTTCGGGTTTCGTTCCTCCGAACTTCTCTTCGAGCGTTTGGAAGACGATGAAGAACGCGGGCACTACGAACAGGAGCGCGAGTGTTCCGACCGCCATACCCGCCGTGACGCCGAGTGCGAGAACACGGTTGCCGTTAGCGCCCGCTCCACCAGCTATAATCAGCGGGATCATACCTGCAATCATGGTGACGACGGTCATGAGAATAGGCCTGAGTCGTTCCTCGCACGCCGCAAAAGCCGCGTCGCGAATAGAGAGCCCCTGCGCGCGCCGTTCGGAGGCGAACTCGGTAATGAGAATCGCCGTTTTCGCCAATAGTCCGATGAGCATGATAACACCCGTCTGGAGGTAGATGTTATTCTCCATTCCGGGCAAGTGCAGCAACAAAGCGAGCCATGTGATGCCGAACGAGCCAAGCAGACCGAAAGGCACAGAAAGGAGGACAGCCCAAGGCGTGAACCATGAGTTATACAGGGATGCGAGGATGAGGTAAATCAGTATGACACAGATGACGTAGATGAGCGCCGTAGCGTTGGAGCCAGCCGTTTCTTCCACTTCGCGAGACATGCCTCCGTACTCATAGGAGTAGCCGTTTGGCATAGTCTCTTTGAACACCTCTGCGATGGCTTTGTGTGCATCGCCTTCCGAGTAACCGCCGGCGCTCATCACGCCGCAGGTGATGCTTTGGAAGAGGTTGAAATGCTCCACGGACGCCGAGCCGACGATTTCTTTGAGTGTGACAAATTCGGAGATAGGCGCCATCTTTCCGCCGCTCACGCGCACGAAAATATTATTGAGCGCGGAGGGGTCGAGTCTGTATTCAGGCGCCGCGTTCGCCATGATCCGATAGACTTTGCCGAACTGGTTGAAGTTGCCGACATAAGCACCTCCGCAGTACGCACCGAGCGTGTTGAGTACGTCGGCAGGACTGACACCGGCTCTGTCACATTGCGGTGCATCGATGCTCACCTCGTATTTCGGGAAACGCTCGGAGTACGAGCTCATCGCCATCATGATTTCCGGCCGTTCGTTGAGTTTGGCAATAAAGCGCGAGGCATCAGCATTGAACTCGCTCATCGGTCTGTCCTGCATGTCCTGCAGCACGAGATTAACGGCACTATTGGAGCCGTAGCCGGGCACCTGAGGCATCTGGAAGGGAATGACCTGTGCGTTCTTGATGTCCATGCAATCCATGGCAAAGCGCGTATAAACGAGCACGATATTGTGCCGCATACCCGGTCTGTCGTCCCAGTTTTTGAGTCGCACGATGAGCGTTGCGTAACAGCTGGCGGAACGGTTCGCCATCATGCCGTAGCCGCTGACGACGGCGTAGTTGGACAGTTCGGGTATTTTCTTGATTTTCTCCTCCACTTTCTTCACTATTTCTTCGGTCTCATGGAGTGTGCAACCTTCGGGTGCGCGCACTTCGGCGAAGAAGACGCCCTGGTCCTCTTCGGGCACGAGCCCTGACGGCAGAGCACGCATGGCGAGCACGAGCAGCACGGCTGTTACGAGCAGCAGCAAACCGGACACCCAAGGGCGCTTGATGAAGCCGCTGACGGCGGATTTATACTTGTTGAGGATAGCGTTATAGCTGACCGTATAGGCTTTCTTGACGTAGTAATTGAGCGATTTCTTCTCGCCCTCGCCCTCCTCGTATTTCATCATCAGTCCGCAGAGAGCAGGACAGAGCGTGAGTGCGGAAACGCAAGACAATCCGACGGCCGATGCGAGCGTGACGCCGAACTGGAGGAAGAACGAGCCGGACGTACCGGGCATGAAGGCGACAGGAATGAAGACCGCCATGAAGACCAGTGTACAACTGATGACGGCCACCGACACTTCGCTCATAGCCTGTCGTGTCGCTTCGCGTGCATCGGAGATACCGGTTTCCATCTTCGCCATGACCGCCTCGACGACCACAATCGCATCATCGACCACCGTTCCGATGGCCAAGACCAAGGCGAAGAGCGTCAGTATATTGAGCGAGAAGCCAGCCACCGTTACCACGGCGAATGTTCCCATCAGCGACACGATGATGGACAGCGAGGGAATGAGCGTCGCTTTGAAGTTCTGCAGGAAGAAATAAACGACGAGAATGACCAGAATGATGGCAATTATCAGCGTCTCGACTACGTTGTGAATGGCGGCAAAGAGGAAGTCGTCGCTGGTCTGCAGTATTTCGAATTCCAGTCCGGCGGGCATAGTGGGTTTGAGGTCCTCGTATAGTTTGTGAATGCGTGCGTTGACCTCGGTTGCGTTTGCTCCGGGAGCCTGGAAGACCATGTACAAAGTACCCGGTTTGCCGTCTATGTTGGACGTGAAGTTGTAGCTCACGGCGCCTATTTCCACATCCGCGACGTCGCTCAGGTGCAAGAGGTGTCCGCCGTCACTCGTGCGTAGCACGATGTCGTTAAACTCGTCGATACTCTTCAGCGTGCCTTTGTATTCCATCGAGTACTGGTATGCGTTTTCGCTCTGTTCGCCCAACGAGCCGGTAGCTGCCACGAAGCTCTGTCCGCCGATGGCCGCGAACACGTCGTTGGGTTCCAGTCCGTATTGCGCCATGACGTCGGGTTTGAGCCATATGCGCAGCGCGTACGTGTTTCCTAAGGACATGACGTCGCCCACGCCCGTTATACGCATCAGACGCGGACGGATGTTGATGTCGATGTAGTTGGCAATAAAGTCCGCGTCGTACTTGCCGTCCACGCTCTTGAGCGCGCCGATATGGAGGATGTTGTTCTGCTGTTTGGACACCTGCACACCCACTTTGTTCACTTCGGCCGGCAGAAGCGCGGTAGCCCTGCTGACGCGGTTCTGTACGTTGACAGCCGCCAGGTCAGGGTCTGTTCCCTGCTCGAAATAGACCTGAATGTTCACTTCTCCGGACGAGGAAGCGGAGCTGGTAATGTACGTCATGCCGGGCACGCCGTTGATGTTCTCCTCCAGCGGCTGTACGACGGATTTCATGATGGTGTTCGCATCGGCGCCGGTGTAGTTGGTTGACACACGGACCGTGGGAGGTGCTATGTCCGGGTATTGCTCGATGGGAAGGGTGCTCATGCAGATGAACCCGACCAGCGTGATGACAATCGCTATCGCACACGCCATCACATATTTATTGATGAATATATTCCCTTTCATAATTCTTATCTCGCTTTCGTTCGAACGATTATTGCTGCGCAATTTTCTCAATTCTCAATTCTCAATTCTCAATTCCCGAAGATTACTCTCTCCCCGTCTCGTACGTTGTTGGCGCCGACGGTCACGATGCGGTCTCCCACTTCCAGTCCGGACAGAACCGCCACGTCTTTACCGTTGCCGATGGATTCGGTCTTGACTTGTGTTGCGCCGGCTGTACTGTCAGCCAACACCTTGTAAACGAGGCTCTTGTCCTGCAACCGCACGACGGCAGCTTGCGGAATAACAATCACGTCATGCTCGGCGAGCGGAATGACCAGAGTGCCCTGAATACCCGAATAGAGCACGCCTTCCGGATTCGGGAACGTAGCCTTGCAGGCAATCGTACCGGTTACTCGGTCCACTGTTCCGGACACACTCGTGATGCGTCCTTTGAGCGGATACTCGGTTCCGTTCTTCATCACGAACGTCACATTCGGAAAATCGTTCAGTGTCTTGTTGTTGCTCATCGTGATGCGGTTTTCCAGAAACGACTCGTTGATGGAAAACTCTGCGTACATGTTTGCGTTTCCGCTCACCATGGTCAGGTATGTTCCCGGTCCGACCTGTGTACCGACCGTGACGTCAATCGAACCGATGTAGCCCGTAACAGGAGCGGTAATCGTGCAGAAACTCAGGTTGACGCGTGCACGGTCGGCTGCGGCTTTAGCTTGTGCCGAGGCGGCTTTAGCACGGTCATAGGCGTTCTTGCTGTTGTCGAGCAGGAACTGGCTGATGATGCCTTTCGCAAACAGGTTCTTGTTGCCGTCGTATTCGAGTAACGCGCTGCTCTCGCTCGCCTGTGCGGCAAGCAGATTGGCCTCTGCCGCTTCCAATTCCAACTGCGCATTGCGGCTGTCAATGACGAACATAACGGTGCCTTTTTTTACCAACTCGCCTTCACGGACGCAAATCTGCATCAACTGACCGCTGACCTGCGGCATGATGGTCACGTCCTCTTGACCTTTCATTTTCGCGCTGAACTTCATCGGAAAAACAATGTCCGAACGGGTGATTTCCAGCGTCTCGTAAGAACTGGGTTGAACCTGCGGCAACTCGGTTCCGCAAGCCGTAAGGAGCACTACGGCAATAAATGCAAATACTTTTTTCATATCGTTTGTTATTGTTTGTTACAGACCTCGGCAAATATATTTGCCAAACGCGGCGCAAAGTTACAAAAAAATATCCATATACACAAATTTTTGTTCTCTTTTTTTGCATATTTGAAAAAAAAGTACTACCTTTGCACCTGATTATGAATACCATTTTTATTGTACTACCCATATTGACTTTGCTGATGTTTGACTTGGGGCTGGTTCTCAAGCCGGAGGACTTTCGCATGATAGCCACCCGCCCCAAGCCTGTCTTCATCGGTCTGTTCGGGCAAATCATTCTGCTTCCGCTCATCGCCTGGACGCTTTGTTTGGGGATGTCCCACTTCTCCATTCTCCATTCTTCATTCTCAACTCTCAACTCTCAACTCTTCATCATCGGCATCATGTTGGTGGCTTGCAGTCCGGGAGGCAGTTCGAGTAACGTGTTTTCCATGCTGGCAAAGGGCGACGTGGCGCTTTCGGTCACGCTAACTGCCTGTAGCAGTATTATAACTATCTTCACGCTTCCGCTGATTATGTCGTGGGTTACGGCCGAAGTGGGGCAGGAGGTTGCCATCCATCTTCCCGTCGGCAAACTGCTTGTGCAGAACTTGGTTCTGATGATTGTGCCGATTACCGTGGGTTTTGTGGTCAATCTGCTCCGGCCTGCCGCCGCGGAAAAAATACACAGCGTGCTCAAGCGAATCGCTATGCCGGCGTTATTGCTCTTGGTCACGGTCTTTTTCTTTCAGCATAAGCAGACCATCATCGACGAGTTCGGTTCGCTCGGACTGATGATGTCCCTTCTCATCATCGTTTCCATTTCCTGCGGCGCTCTGCTCGCGCGCTCCTTCCGCCTTTCGCAAAAAGAACGGCGCACGCTTGTCATCGAGATAGGTATGCAGAACGCCGCGCAGGCCATTACGATTGCCTGCAGCCCGTTCATCTTCAACAACGAATTGATAGCCGTTCCGGCGATTATTTATGCCCTGATGATGAACATTGTGCTGCTTCTTTACGTCGGAGCTACCAAACTGAGAAAGAGTTAAGATGCGATTTTTCAAAAAAAATCCCTTAAAATTTGCATATTTGCAATATTTGTAGTACCTTTGCACAGAAATTCATTCAATCAATGCGACAAACGGTCCGCTATATGGTGTTTCTTTTGCTGGTCATGACCGGTTGCTGTCTGTATGCCCAGACTCCAGCAGACCCCGTGGACGACGTGCCGGAGGAACGGAAATGCGACTCTGTATTGGTCAACTTGTACGACTGGCAGTTGCTGGTCAACAAAGTTGCCGTGCAGCAGTTGTACCCGGACAGCGTCGTGTCGGAATACCTATGGTTCAAAGACGGCGAACGGATAGAGGATGCCGTGGAGGACGATTACTCGGAGCACGAACGGTTGGTCGGTGAGTTTCAGGTGTTGCTCGTGCTGCAGAGCGGAGATACCATTTGCTCCAATATCGTTACTATTCTTCCTTTGCCGGAAGTGCCGCCGACAGAGGTACGCGTCTATAACGCAAACGGACGACTTGTGCTGCAAACAGCCACCGCCGACCGGCTGCAGGCTATCTTGCCGAAAGGAATCTACCTTGTGCGCATAGAGCAAGGTTCAACTGTTTCATCCCGGAAAATATTCATTCCATGACCCGCCGCCGTTTGTTCATAGTGCTACTTTGTTTGCCGCTGTTTGCGTACGCGGAGCGGTTCTCGGAGCATCGTTTTGAGGTCGGCGCAAGGGGTGGTCTTGCCGGATGGAACACGCCGCTCAATTATGTCGTTTCCCAGCCGAACGTGCACGGAGGAGTCGAGTTGGCGTACTCATACCAGTCTCCTTTTTATCTATGTGCGCGCGTGGGCGTGACGGCGGATGTACACAGGGCAGGGTGGGGTAAACGCAATTTTACCGGCTCTTACCCCGAACCCAACCAGCGGATGGTAATTGACTACCGGATCGGTTCGCTGCGGGAGACTTATACCGCCTATTCGGTGGGTGTGCCGGTGCAACTGGGCGCCAAGTGGAAACAGTTCGCATTCTTTATCGGACCGAAGATAGTTATTCCGATCCTCGACTCGATGGCGTATAAAAGTACCGTCCGCAACGCGGAACTGTCGGTCTATTACCCGGACTACGACAACCATGTGTATGAGTCGTTTCCGCTCGCCGCGACACGGCATTTCAACATGACGGAGAAAGGCAAATGCGCCTATATGGAGCCCTATAAACCCGAATGGTGGCTGGCGATGGAACTGACTTATACGCATTATGTGAAGACCAGCCGCCATGCGCACTCGTTCCTCGTCGTGGGACTGTATGCCGACCTTGCGCTCACAGACCGGACTATCAAACAAGCAAAAGGTGACGAGCGCAGTCTCATCACCCTCAGTTATATCCGCAAGCCGTTTGTGCCTCTTGAGCGGTATTACAACACGGTCTTGGGTTCGTACCAGTATGGCAAGCCGATGGTCAACGATGCGCTGCATTCGCAAGAACCGGAACTGCATGGACTGAGGCTGTTTGATGTGGGAATAAAAATCGCTTACGCCATCGCTCCGTTCGACCCGCACAAAGCGAATCCGTATAAGTGCAACTGCCTGTAACGGAACTACCGGCCTGTTATTCTTCTTCCTTGCGCGTCGTAGTATCTGTCGCCGGCTTGAATCAGCAAACGGCCGTCTTTGAGTATCTTCCTGTTTGTTGCCTGCGTCTTTGTGAACGTGGCTTTTTCCACTCCTTCGCCCCATTGGCTGTATAACCATTGAATGCGCCAGTCGTACCGGTTGTAGAACTCGTTGAGTCGTCCCGCCATGTCGCTGTTATCCCGGTAATTGCGGCTGTTGCGCCATACAGCGGCGTCATTCTTCGCCGCCACGCTGATCTTGGCTGCCAGTGTGCCGATAGCCTCACGGACCGCTTCCTTGTGCCGGTGCCAGTACTCCCACCATTGTTCCTGCACGGCGCGACGGAAGGAAGGAAAACGGTTCAGCGCTTCAATCCAGTATTGCGGCCAGGTCGGACCATCGTAAATCCAACGCTCCGCATGCCGGTCGTACGCGTTGCCGAAATCCCACACAGGACCGAACTTCCACGGGTCTTGAACACCCAGACTATCACGGTCCTTGTACAGGAAACAGCTGCCGTGATAGCTCTCGCAGTCCTCCATAATCTCTTGTACCAAGTAGAACTTGGCCGCTTCTTTGATGTCCAGCCGTTCCTGCAGAGCAGACTCGTTGCCGCCTTGGATAACTTCATTCAAGCGGTTCAACTGCTCTTCCAGATACCTGCGTTGCTCGCGCGAAAGAACTTCCGGCTCTTTCAAAGAGACCATTACCTGCTGGCCGTTGTTCTCCTGAAACACGATATTCCCCTCGGTTGCGTAGTTGTCTATTTCCACCAGCCATCCTCCGCTAATCGAGTCTGCGTGCGTCTCGCCGTCCTCTTGTTCCTTGATTTTCACGCGGTTAGAAGCAATCCGCACATGCTCCGCAAGGAAATACAGGCCCTTGTATTCGCCGTTCAACACCAGTTCGACCGGTACCATCCGCGGTGTCCAGCGCAGACCGACCGCCGAACTGACCATATGTCCCGACGGACCTTTTAGGAACCCCAGCCAGTCGTCCGCGTAAGCCATCAGACACCAGTGACGGTTGTTCGGCATGCCGAGAACTTTCTGCTTGACGTCGAACTTGATTTTGTACGGTTTCTTGTCAAAGTCCCGCCATGTGTAGTTGCCGCGGCCCTTGATGGTGGCAGGTAACGGAGCAGAATGGCTGCCCAAAGGCTTGTATTCCGGAAGAACCGAATCGATATAGACCGTTGCGGGAATTTGTGTCTCTGTATCTTGTATCTCACGCTTGTTCTCCGTGTTCACATAGACCACCGGCAGCGTGCCGGAAATACGCTTCTGACTGCTTCCGCCCTGAGAGGCTTCCCAGACGGCTACAGGCATCCAACTGCCTTGCGCCCAGTTATCGCCCGTTGTGGGGACGAAAATGTCTCCCGCGGACATCTGCACACCCGAAGTGGCTGTACGGTTCAAGCCTGCCTGATGGCTGATGCTGTCTTTGAACGTGTTGAAATCCTGATAGTAACGTCCTTCGGGAATAGAACCGCCCACGAACGTGAAACGGTACATATCCGGCATCGACGACGATATGTCCGCACGCCATTTGTTCCCGTCCTCGCGCATCGCAACCACGTATGTCTCTTTACGCTGGTCACTCCCGTAAGCAAACCGGACGGAACTGTAACGGGTTTGGCTGTTGTCATAGTAAAGCGTACCCTGAGGAATAGTCAGGGCGTGCGTCACAACGGACACCAACAACAGAATGAAAATCGTGTAACGACGCATAATTTTTACATATTTGCGTTATAATACTGCGGCAATCCCGTAACTTCTTCGCCCAGCCACTCCGGCTTGTCGAACGACTCGTTCTCGTCGCCCAACTCTATCTCCGCCAACACTAACCCTGCTTTGTGACCGTGGAACACATCCACTTCCCAGTAGCGGCTTTCTGCTTTAGACTTGGAACTCTCCTCCGGTATGACATAGCGCGTTTTGATAATGGGATTCGGCAGACACAACTGCATTAGCTCGCGTGCGTCATTCACGTCTATCTCCTTTTCCCATTCGAATTTGGCTAACCCTTTGCGAAGCACATTGGACTTGATAGTAAGGAACGCGCGCTCGTCACGTATCCGCACGCGGATGGTCTTCAGCGGCTCTTTGCACAAATAGCCCTGCATGATTTCGTAACGTGTCACGGCTTGGGACATAAAAACGTCCGAACGGACAAGAAACTTACGCTCTATTTCGGTATTCTTTGGCATAAAATCAGCTTTTACGCTGCAAAATTACTACTTTTTTGCGATATAAACAAAAAAAATGCGAAAAAATTTGCGTATTTCAATTTTTTGTTGTACCTTTGCACCCGCTTTTGAAAAACAAAGCAAATTTCAGATGCAAACGCATTATCGCGACGCCCCTTTATGGGGCACAAGGAGAGATGGGTGAGTGGCTGAAACCAACAGTTTGCTAAACTGTCGTACTCGTAAGGGTACCGGGGGTTCGAATCCCCCTTTCTCCGCAAAAAGAAAATAGGAACCGTAAAGGCTCCTATTTTTCTTTTTATGAGAAGTCAGGG
>Ga0310694_10003810_pt1 | contig 14732 bp, 6 predicted proteins | sample 174DNAGHGhighgp2_FD_203884 | JGI IMG/M metagenome (GOLD analysis project Ga0310694, IMG submission 203884) | Sheep rumen microbial communities from Palmerston North, Manawatu-Wanganui, New Zealand - 1742 DNA GHGhigh gp2 (v2) (version 2) | ecosystem: Host-associated > Mammals > Digestive system >... | reverse complement strand
CACCTGGGTCGTAAATGAAGTCATCGGCTGCTTTGATCTTGTGGTGTAGGTTTTGTATACGTGGTGCCGCACCGGCAGCCCACTCAAAGGTGTAGAGCATCATCTTCCTGGTGTCAAGGTAGCCTTCCTTTTCCGGCGTTCTCAATACGAAGAGGCTGGTGCCGTCGGTTACGTCTATCTTGGTATATCCTTCACTGAGTAGCGCTGGCTCATTCACAGTAGTCAATTTCTTAAAGGAGTAATGAATGCTTCCGCTGGCCGTTGTGAGAACCCCTTCCTCCTCTTCTGGAGTATCCGGTTTTGCCACGGTGTCGATATCTACGGCGCAGGAGAGCATGTCGAGCAGTTCGTCGCGTATCTGATACCTCTCTTCTTTGGTCATGGGAACATATTCTTCCAACTCATTCGGGTCGAACGGCCCTGTCAAATCGACATCGCCTATCAATAACTCAAATAGTTGGTCTATACGGTCGAGTGTGGCTTGGTCGGGTTCCTCAATGAGCCACAGTTGTTCCAGTTCGTCGAAGAGGGCTTGATTCTCAATCTCATATTCCTCCTCGGCCTGGTTGTAGATTTCCTTCACCATCTGTCGTGCTTCTTCGAGCGACACTTTCATTTCGGCCTCTTCATCCTCCATCCGCTGTCGGTCGGCCATGATGGTCTCATCCTGAAGGAAGTCCACGAAGATGTTCTTCGGCGAGGCGTCGATGCTGAAGTCGCATTGGGCAATCCAGTTGTGACTGGCCTCGTTGTAAGGGGCTTTTAGTTCGAGGTAGGTGTCATCGCTAAGAAGGACGTAGAGCACCACGTCGGAGATGAGCGTCGAGTCCTTCACCAGCACGTTGTCCTCGTTGTAGAAGTCCACTTTGAACGTGAAGGGCAGGATGCCGGGGCCGAGGGGCCAGGCGTTATGTTTCGGCGTGACAGTGTAGTCGCGGAAGTCCCATTTGATGCTTCCCGTAGTTACGCTGTTGGAGGCATGGACAACGGGGGTCACCGTGCCGTGGCTGACAGTGACGGTCTGCGTCTCTGTCTGCAGGATGATGCCCTCGGGGGTGGTGATGTCGGCATGCACATGATGCTGCGACAGGTTGTAGGGGCGTACCAGATTGCAGCGCATCGACCAACTGCCTTCGGGTCCGGCCTCGGTGTGTCCAATGAGCACGTCGCCTTCGTAAATCTGCACGTCGGAGGCGGCGATGGTGGTGCCGCTGACTGTGACCCGGCCATTCGACACCCGCTCGGGCACGCTGATACTCAAGGTCTCGGCATGGAAAGCAACAGAACCAAGAGGCTGGGTGATGTCGTTCCATCCCGTGTCGAATCTGATGCTGGCCGACGGCTCATAGTAGCCGCCCTCGGTTGGCATGACACAGAAGCGCACGATGTCGCTTCTATTGGTCAGGGGAACAGTGAGCCGTTGACCCTCCAAGGCGTACTGCGCGAGTTGGTTGCCAGCCATGACGGTGCCTTCCACCAATTGGCAGCCCTCGGGCAGGTCGTAGTGCAACTGGATGTCTTTTGTGTCGAACCCGCTCTTGAAGTCCACTTCTGTGCGCAGTGTGACATAGCCGCCTACGGTGAGGCTCGATTTGTTGGCCGTGAAGTGGGTGTTCTCTGTCGTCCAGTAGAACAGCGACTCGTCCATCATGGGCACTGTCTGGTTGTGCAGGCTGTCAATGCGTCCGGCTACTATTTCTACTCGGTTGCTGAGATAGTCCCGGCCATCCTCCAAACCCATGTCGGAAAGCGAGGCAAGGGTGTTTACGCCGTTGAAAAGGGTGCTCTCGCCCATGGTGACCAGCGTGTAGTGGCCGTCGGAGATATTGGTGAGCGTGAGCAGGGGGCTTCCCTCGTCAGGGGTCGCATAGTAGCCTTTGCCCAGCAACCGACCGTCGGCATCGTAGAGCATGCCTACCACGGTGCTGTTGTTCGTTTGGCTGAAGGTGGCCTTCAACTGACCCAACTGTACAAGTGGCAGCATGGCCGTGGCTGTGCCGTCGGCAGCAACGGAGCAGGTGGCCGTGGCGGGAGCGATGTCGCCCCACGGGCTGGTGGCGGTAACGCGCAGGCGTGTGCCCTCTGCCAACTCCTGGTCTTGCAGCACAAGGCGGCCGCCCTGCTGCTGGATGTTGGAAAGTTCCTTGTCATGCGTCTCGTCATAGACATTGTAACTGAGATCCTGGTAGCCGCTGTAGTCTGCGTTGGTGTCAGAACCCTCGCCTGGACGTATGGCTGGTTGGTAGGAAAGCTCAAGATTGACAGTGGTACCGCTGAGTTTACGGAGTTGGAAGTCAGGACTGAAATGATGATAGTTATTAACATTTCTAACAATGGTCTCCGCTACGTAGCCGGTGGCCTGTGCCGTGACCTCAGCCGGGACATCGTAGGCGGTGAGCGTCCAGCGGCCCTGTGCATCGGTGGTAGTGGCCAGCGTCACGGGGTAGAGGTCGTTCAACTGTTGGGTCGCAGAGACTGTGGCATCGCGCAGAGGCATGCCGTCGGTAGTGGTGACAGTGCCGCTGAACGTTGCCTGTGGCAGAGATGCAAGGGTGATGGCCAAGGTGGCGCTTTGGCCTACGGAGAACAGGGTGTCGGCGGGTTGCAAGTACTGTGTGCCGAGGGTCTCGCCGAGTTTGACGTGTGCAATGATGCGTGCTCCGTCCATCTGGCCGTAGAGGTTGCTGCCGTTGGCGATGAAGTTGCCGACGGCATCAGTCCAGGTGGCCGTGAAAGCGTCTTCATTGGCGGGCGAACCATCGGGCAAACTGAGACGTAGCGTGATGCCGCGGGGCTGTTCCAGGCTGGTGAAGGTGACCTGCACGTCGCTCTTGTCGATGTCGATGTCGAGGATGCTGCCGAGTGTGGCCTCTCGTGCATTTTTCAGATATACATTATACTGACTGCCCTCGATGAGGTTGGTGAAGGTGTACTGCGTGCGGTTGGTCAGTACATAGCGGCGTGTCTGGCCGGTCTTCGTGTTGGCCAGTTCGAGGAACATGTCCTTGTATTGCTGCATGTTGGCTCCAGCGGGCATGTTGACGGTCAGCGCATGGACGCCTTGTGTGATGGGCATCAGTTCCATGTCTTTCCATCCTTCGGCCTCGGCATAGAGCGGCAGTGACTCGGCGGGTACATAGACGATGAGGCTCGTTGAGCATCCGTTAAAGGGAGATTTCCCACCATAAAAGTTCAGATGGGGCGGTGTGGTGGCAAAGCAGGTGATACTTTCCAAAGCCGAGCAACCCTCAAAGACCATTTGGCCAATCTCTGTGATGGAAGCAGGCAACAGGACGGTCTTCAGCGTGGTGTTGTTGGTGAACGTACCACTCCATACTTCATTGATGTCGTAGGTGCGGCTGAAGTCGAGGTATTCAAGGCTTTTGAGGTTTCTGGTGTATGACAGGTCGTTTATCGTTGCCTTCCCTGCCACGGTGAGGCGTCTCACCTCGCCTGTTTTCTTGCCGTTCTTATCGGTGATGGCTGTATTGATGGCCTCTTCCAGAAAACCTGGGGTGAATGATGTGATGACGAGGGCACCCGTCTCGGGGTCCCATCCACTCTCACCGGGGTGTTCGGGCAACTCAGGGTCAAAGTTTGTCACAGCAGTGATGCTGACATCGTGGGCGGGCATGACGAACTCTGTGGTTGGATGATACCCGCCAAATGATGAGACATATTCTCGTTGGCTGTCCATGATGGTATCGGCACTGAGCAGGTGGTCGAACATGCAGCCTATCGCCTCTTGGAGTTCGATCTTCACTTTCTGGCCAGCGACAATCTGGGGCTTGTCGGTGTTGTTGTAGGCTTGGGACTGTCCGCCGTCGATGCGATAGTTCATGTTGCAGCTTCCATCGGGTCTTGACAGGAAAGACAGCGTATATGTTGTCTCCCCGCTTTGGGCGGTGGCGGCTAACTGGCAGAGCAGCAGCGCAATGAGTTGGATGATTCGTTTCATGGTTGCTAAGTTTTCAGTTTATTTTACCAGTACCTTTTTGTTGTCTTGTATGTAGATGCCCTTCTGCTTGTTGTTGGCACGTCGGCCTTGAAGGTCGTAGAGCTGCTTGGCGTTTTGCTGTTCTGCATCGACAACAGACGGAACGGCATTGACGCCCCCGATGTGAATGGTGAAGCGAGTGTTGTGGGTGCCGGCAAAAGCATGGAAGGTGTAGGAGCCTGTAGTGAGATTGGTTTCCACGCCCGTTTCATGGTCGATGAGAACGACAGCGTTGGCATCATCCTGCGTGCCGTTGTGCTGTGTCGTGGCGAGACGGATGGTGTAGGTGCCGTCGAAGCCGACTTGCAGGCCAAGTCGCACAACGCCGTCGGCCGAAGGGCGCTCGTCGATGGCGTAGCGCACACCGTCGCGGATGGTGTAAAGGTGTGCGGCTGTGGCGTCAAGGCTCGTAAACTTGCTGGCGTCTCGTCCTGGCTCATAGTCGAGCGAGGCTGCCTCGTTGATGACGAAGCGGGCTCGGTCGAGGTCCTGGGCGAGTTCCGTGGCTTCGGTATCGCCTGTCTCTTCCGCCTCTTTGAAAAGCAATAGGTTATAGACCTCCCGGGGACGGGCAGGAATTCGGAAGAAGTTGTGGTTGGCTCCCGCCTCTTCCCTGACGGCGAGGTCGTGCTGGCGGCCCTCATGCTGGAAGACGAGAGTCTCCTGGTCGAGCGGGTGCTGGATGAAGAAGGCCTGTCCCGGATGCAGGACGTATGGGTCGTCGAGGGGTGAGTAGGCGGTGTATCTTTCGTTGACGCCGGTGTAGTCCCATACGATGATGGGTGCTGTGGTTTCCATGTAGCGGATGTCGAAGAAGGAGGGATAGGGGTTGCCGATGAAGTTCCACGAGCGGTTGTGGGCGAACTCGGAATAATGTTTCTGTAGTTTGACCTCCACGTCAGCGTTGCGGAAGAAGAGTGGTTTGTTGGCGTTCTGCACAGCGTGTATCAGGAACTGGCTCTCAGGAATTTCAAGCTGGGCATGATAACCGTTGAGCACCGTCTGCCAGATGTATCCCTGCCCGGCATGGAGCGTGCTGTCGGCGGTCATGCGCACCCACGCCTCGTCGAGTTTGCCTTCGGCTCGTTTGGCGGCATCGTAGCCATAGATGGCCAAAGGCACGTCGGCCAGGGGAACTTGCTGACCGTTGACCAAGACGTCGATATCGCTGATTTTAACATCGAAGGGGAAAGAGATGTTTTCCCATCTGCCCGGAGAGAAGCGAAGGTCGATGGTTATCTGGTCGGCGCGTATCTGTCCGTTGTTGATGAGCGAGGTGAAGAATTTCATCTTGTCGGCATTGCCATAATCGCGGCAGTCGTAGAAGTTGTACATCTGCGTCAGACGATTGGTGGAGAGCATCGACTGGCCGTCGTTGGTCAGTGTGCCACGGGTGGTGACACTGCTCACGCGCCCTCCCCAGTAGTTCACAAGCAGGCTCATGTTCAGGTCGGGTTTGTAACCTGAAGGCCAGTTGGCCGATGCATCAATTGTCATTGGCGAGTTGATGCTGAGCGTGGGTGGGTAAAGGTCGGCCCCCTCGACGTTGAAATCGCTCCATCTGGCTGCATTCTGATATTCATCCACTGCCTGTTGTGGCACTCGCAGTGTGATGCCTCCCTTGCTGGTGACTGCCGCGTTGTTGGGGTAAGGTGGAGCGAGGGTGAGGCAGGTCACTTCTTCCAAGTTGTTGCAATAGCTGAGAGGTGCTGAAACATACTTGAGGGTGCTTGGCAGGGTGACATGGGTCAAGTTGGTACATCTGCCGAAACAGTCGCTCATCATGAACTCCACTCCCTGGGGCACGTTGAGTTTCCTGAGGTTGGTGCAGCTGCCGAAAGCTTCCTGTTCGATGATAACCTGGCCGTTGAACAGGATGTCAACGAGGTCAGAACACTTATTGCAAAGCCTGTAAGGCACTGTCCTCATCGAGGCAGGTAGCACGATGGAGCGGATGCCCGCTTCTCCAAAGATGACCGTACCCGTCGCCACGTTTTCGGGAATGACGGCTTGGTCGAGGCTGATGCAGCCAAAGAATGCCCAGGTGTCGATGGTGCGCAGCGTGGCAGGCAACTTCATGTCGCGCAGGCTTGAACAACCATGGAACGTGCTGACACCTATGGTCTGCAACTGCTGGGGCATTGTCACCCATGTCAACAGTTTTTTGTTGCTGAATTGTTCTTTGGGCAATTCAATGATTGCAGTTGCGCTGAGGTCCACCTCCATCAGGTTGTTGAGCGTCTTCAGCGTTTTGAAGTCTTCTTCATCCAGTGTGCCACTCAGTTTCAGCGCAATGGTGTCGTTGGCTTGTATGCCATGGGTTGCAATCTGGTCTGCCAGGGTGCCTGGCGCAGCGAGGGTGATGTCGTGGAACGGCAGTTCCAGTCTCTGCAAGAGATGCTCCGTGTGGAGGATGGCATCGATCAGCTCCACGTCAGAAGCGTGAGCCATATCGGTGCTGATGGTGGCGTTGGCTTCAGCGATGGCTTGTGGAGCATGTGCACGGTTGGCGGCCAGTTCTGTTCGCACGGCTTGTTGCAATGTGGAAAGGCGCTCACGAAGATGGTTGGCGCAAAGGGTGCGTTCGATGGCCTGTGGCTCGCTGCTGTCGATATTCAGTGTGCGTGCGTATGCCTGCAGGTCGGTGCTCTTGGCGAGATAGGTCAGAGTGGCGTGGTCGTAGGCGATGCGGACGCTTCGGTTGCCTGTCTTCATCCATCCGAAGGAGGCCTTGCCGTCGTTGACAGCCACGATCACACAGTTCTCGTAAAACCGTTCGGTCATGGCTAAGGCTTCGTTCCAATCCACCTGACGGGTGGGTAGCCATCTGCTGTCTTCCGTGAGACGATAGGAGTTGTTGGTTCGCCCATCGTACCAGCGGTAGATGTTGCGGTAGCCTATGGTTTCATCGTATGCGGTCTTCATGGGAACAATGCGTTCATTCAGGAATACGTAGGTGTCCTGATCGGGAACGCTTGTTCCGTCCCAGTCACTGGCACTGTCGTAGGCATTCAGGCATAGCAGATAGAGGCCGTTGGGCAGGTTGTAGATGGTCTGCGACATCTGGCCCGTTCCGGAGTTGAAGTGGGCCAGTGCGCTTTTGTTGCCGCCGATGTTGTTTGTGCCGTTGCTGCCTGACCCCGTGCGGATCCAACCATTGAGGCCGTCATCGAACTCTGCGTTGACGATGGGCAGGGTGTCTCCTGGTTTCAGGTCTTGCGGCTTTTTGAAAGCGATGCTCTTGATGCGTGCCGCCTCCCAACTTTTGTTCGTTGTTTGGTGGAAGGTGAGTGTCAAGGTGTATTTGCCCTTTGTCATCGCCTTTGGCTGGAGTGTGTAGGTGACAGGAGTGCTCCAACCTTTGTTCTCCATGTCGAAGTGCGTGTTGGTCACCAAAGTGCCGTCCTGCTTGCGGAGGTCGAAGTCAATGGAACCAGTGCCTGCGCCATTACTGGCTTCCATCAGCATGTTATAGTAGTCTGCATCCTGCGTGTTCTGCAAGGTGAAGACAATCTTGTCGCCGTCATACAAATACTGTATGCCGTAGTCAGTGAAGTGATTTATTGTGCTGCTGCTGGTGACCTCGCCTTTCGTCAGGTCGAAGGGATGCTCGTCATCTGTCGGGATGACAATGTCTTCGGCCCAGGCAATGGTGGTTGAGCAGAGAGCAAGGGCGGTTAGCAGGGCTGTGATGGTTTTCATATACTATTTGTTTTGGTTGTTCATGCTTTGAAATGTAGGTTTGGTCCATGGTATGGAGAAAATAACCTCAAAAGGCTTTCAGAGAGGATGCTCCCATTCATTTTTTTAATGGTCGACTCACAAGAACCTCATCAGGCGTTCGATGCCGGTTTTCGACAGTTCCACGTCGAGGGTGGCTCCCTCGGGGGAGAGCATCTTGCATTGGCGTTGCTTCACGTCGAGCTTGTAAACCCTTTGGGTGTTGACGATGGTGCATCGGTCCACACGCAGGAACACCGCCGCGTCGAGCAACTGCTCCATCGTGGCCAGGCTTTCCATGATGTCTTCCTGGGCGCTGAAGGTGAAGAGGTGGGAGTAGTTGCCGTCGGCGGTGATGTATGCGATGTCGTTTGACTCGATGAAGAGTTTGCCATTGGCGGTCCTCAGCGAGAGGCGTGTGGGTGATGTGTTTGTTGAGGGCTTTTCTTGGTGTTGCTGGCACGCTTTGGTGATGGCGGCGGCCAGTTCGTTTTTTTCGATGGGCTTGAGCAGGTAGTCCACCGCGTCTAGTTTGATGGCGTTGAGGAGGTATTTGCGGTCGGCGTAGGCGGTGGTGAAGATGACGTGGGGTAGGGGGAGGGTCTGCTTCACCTCGTCGAGCAGTTGCATGGCATCGCGTCCCTGCAACTGGATGTCGAGGAACAGCAGGTCGGGTTGGTGTCGCAGGATGCTCTGCAGGGCGCTGTCGTAATTGTCGCAGCTGTCCACCACCTCCACCTCTTTGCGGAAGTCCTCGAGTTTTTGTAGAAGGGCGAGGCGTGGGAAGCGCTCGTCTTCCACGACAATGGCTGTCAATGGTTCCATATCTTTTATTTTTCGTTGTGTTCTTCGTATTGGTAATGAGTGGGCACACTCATCTCAAAGCAGGTTCCGGCAGGGTTGCCGTTGTCGTCAAACAGGTCGGTCACCTTCTGGTGTATGGGGTGCTTGTTGGTCTGGTTGCAGAGGGCTATCTGCTCGTTGAGCAGCAACAGGCCTTGCTTGGTGGAGTTCTTGTTCAATCGGGCTGCCTCGGCGCGTCCCACGCCGTTGTCGCTCACCTTCACCACCACATTGTCGGCCTCCCGGCGGATGTGGATGTCGATGCGTCCGCCACCGGGCTTGTTGGCGATGCCATGCTTCACGGCATTCTGCACATAGGTGTAGAGCAGCATGGTGGGCAGCAGTGTCAGATGGTTGACGTCGTCGTCTACGGAGATGTCATACTCCAACCGTTCGCCAAGGCGCAGTTGTTCGAGTTGGAGGTACAGGCGGATGTAGTCGAGTTCCTCGTCGATGCTCCGTGCCGGTCGGTCGATGTCCGACAATGTCAGGTTGGTGAAGTCGCTGTACATCTTCAGGTAACGGGTGGCCTCCTCGCTGCTGTTGTTCATCAGGAAATATTCGATGCTGGCCAGCACGTTGGCGTGGAAATGGGGAATGGCTTTCAGTCGGATGGCCTTGATTTGCAGCTCTTTCTGCCGCTTCTCGCGTTGCAGCTTTTCCAAAGCCTTCTTGTTCCTGCGCCGTTGATAGAGAGAGGTGAGCCACCAACAGAGCAACACCGCCGCGATGGTCATCGCCGTCCATGCCCACCACCGTTTCCACCAGGGCAGCTCTTCCTCGATGATGGTCGTGGCTGGGTCGAAAGCCAGCAGCTTTTCAGGTTGGAATGACACCATGCCTTCCAGACCCGCCAGCCACACCGTGCCATCTTCCTCTTCCGCCATCGGCGTGCCCATCGGTTCGATGATGGTGAACCCGTTGGTGTGGTCGAACCATTGCGCATCGCTGATGTGGCAGTCGCCGTCGATGTGCGCCACGAGAATGCCGTCGAGGGTTGCCACGACGAGGAAGCCGCGTGGCGAGACGTGCAGGGAACGTATCTCATGGCTGGCGAGCAAGGGGGGCTGGCTGGCGAGGTCTTCCACCTGTCCGTTGCGGATGAGGAAGAGGGAGTCGTTGGAGGCGAAGAGGATGTTTCCGTGGCTGTCGCCTTCCATGGTGGAGATGACTTTTTGTTGCACACATTCTTTCAGGGGCTTGCCCTTCTGCCAACCGGCGATGCGGTACAGTCCGGAACTGCTGCCCACCCATAGGTTGCCGTTTTGGTCCTCTGCGGCGCACCAGGGATGCATGATTTCCTGGGTGAGGGTGTCGAGGCGTTGGCCCTGTGGGTCGTAGACGAGTATCCCTTGTCGGTTGCCGATGATGAGACGCCCGGAGGCTTGTGCCACGAATTGGTAGCGGTCTTGCGGCAGCTGGAGCCAGCGCAGTGTGCCGTCGTCGATGGCTGCCACGTCGCCCTTGCCCACCATGTATATGGTATGTCCTATCCGCGTGGAGGAGGGGTTGAAGTACTGCCCTTCCTCAGCATGGAGTTGTTCGCCGTCTACCAGCAATGCTCCATTGAGCGTGCCCATGACGATGTGTCCCTTGCCGTCGTTGCAGAGTGCCCGCACGATGTCGTTGTCGTCGTTGAGTTGGTGATTGATGAAGTTGGTATGGAAGAAGAGATACACGCCTTGGTAGGTGGCCATCCACAACCGTCCCCATTTGTCGACAAACAGGCTCTTGATGAGGTTGAAGCCGCTGGCGAGTGGACGGACGTCCTTTCCGTCATATTGATACAAGGTGTGGGCGTCGGCAATGAAGAGTCGCTTGTCCTTGCTTTCCCTGACATAGAGGCCGTAGTCGGGTGCCTCGAAATGGAAAGGCGTGGCGAGTGTCAGTTGGTCGTTCTCGAGGGTGTAGAGGCCGTCGGCAGCCAGGGCGTAGAGCTTGCCGCCCGTCCTGGTGAGTGTGAAGATGTCGTCCTTTGTTGTCAACTGCCGTTCATTCTGGTTGCGCACCACAAATAGTCCCTTTTCTGTGGGAACGTAGGTGTCGTCGCCGTCGATAAACATCTTGCGGTCGGGCATCATCAGGTCGAAGACGCTTGCCTTGAGATGGGTTTCCCATCCGTTGCGGGTCAGGCGTGCAAGCATGCGGTGGGTCTCCTGCTCGTCTTCCAGAAGTATTATCCCGTCGGGCAGGTCGGTGGCGTTCAAGTTGTTGAGCAGCCAGTGTTGTTTGCCATCGGACTCGTTGGTCAGCCATTGTTGGTCGGGGTCGATGGGGCGCATCACTGCCTTGTTGCCGTCGATGAGCCATTGCCGCCGGAATCCTAGTGCGCTAACCCCTTCTTCCGTCTGTTTGAATGACACGATGTTCTCGCGCCGTCCTTTTAAGAAAGGTGTGAGTGTGCGCCCGTCGTAGCGCACGAAACCGGAGAGCGTGCCTATCCAGATGTAGTCGTCGCGGTCCTGCCACACCATCTCGGCCTGCATCTGTGGCAGCCCGTCGAGTGTGGTGAAACGGCGGTAGCTCAGTTGGCTGGAAATGGAGGGGTCGGCCCATAGGCTGATGGCCGTCACCCAACCACAAAAAATCATTGCAAAAAGTCTTTTCATCAACCGCAAAGTTATTCATTTTTATCCTTTCTTCCAACTTTATTTTTCGTTCCAGAAAAAGTTTTTCGCTTCATCAACAGAGAGGCATGTTTCGTCATCCACAGGGGGTGTTTCGTCAAAATGAAATTTTCAAATGGTATGGGCTCAACTATGCCGCTTGGCTCGTCAAAGTATTTTTTATGCTGTGCGGTTGCATCAATCGGAAGTATTTTCAAAATAGTTCCATGCTGTAAAAAACAAAAATGCTCAATGAGTCAAAAGCCAAGAATGTTCAATGCGTTGAGTCAATTTGTTGTGAGCAAAAGGTGTGTGCGCACATCCCCTCCCCTTGAGGGGCGGGGATGTTGCACTCCGAGTGAGCATCCCGTGAGCAAAAGGTGTGTGCGCACATCCCCGCCCCTGTAGGGTCAGGTCTTGTGCCTGCCCCCTCCCCTTGAGGCTATTCTTATACACAATTCTGCATCCATCTGAATAACAATTAATAAAAAAACGCTTCGCTTAAAAAAGAAATAAAAAGGCAAGAAAAATAGCTGCGTTTCTCAAAAAGGAGGAAAAATTTTTCTTCCTTTTTGTGAGTGCCTTGGCACTTTTTCATTCTTCTTTCATATTTTCCTCCTTTTTCATTCCTTTTTCATCCTTTTTCATCTTGTTTATTGCAATCTTCAACAATCAATAATGTCTTGTTGACCAATTGCTTTGAGATTTGTGTATAAAGAAGATCAGCCCCTTGAGGGGCGGGGATGTTGCACTCCGGGTGAGCATCCTGGTGTGGACACGGTATTTTGGCGTAGGTTGTTCATCAAATTTCAACCGCAGGTCGTATTTTTCCTACCTGCTGCTGTTGCCATCCTTGTCGAGAATGTCCCTCGAAGCCGTGGGACTTGCTTTATGCATGTCCGTTTAGAAAATGAAATGTCTTTAACTTCGAGCAAAACGATAACTTCCCCTAACTTCTCTAACTACCCTAACTTCTTTAACTTCTTCCTAAGAAACATAGGTCGGAAAAAAGTTTTTGGATAAGTTTTTCCCTTAAAAGTTTGGAGTTTCAAAAAAAACAATTACCTTTGCACCCGCATTTCAACGGAAACTGATTTGCACATCTTTGAAATTGGGGTATGGTGTAATGGTAACACTACAGATTCTGGTCCTGTCATTCTTGGTTCGAGTCCGAGTACCCCAACATACAAAAATCGCCAAGTCGCTGAATATCAGTACTTGGCGAATTTTCTTGTCTTAAAATTCCCGAGTTTTTCCCGACTTATAAATAACCACTCACTCCGATCTGAATTCGATGGGCATGGTCATTTTCGCTCTTATCGGTATGTTATTCTGCTTAGAAGGAATCCACTTCGGCATGGCTTTCACTACCCGGAGAGTTCTGATATATGTTTTATCGGGAAAGCAATCATTTGACTATCTTGATTATTTTTCCAAAGGATACTTTTCAATCAGCTGTTTGAATAACGGCCGAGGATTGTCCTCATAGGCATTATGGAAGTTCAAAACAAGATATCCAAAATCGTCTCTTTTCTTTTGTTTGGCATCTGCTAAAGCCTTTTCCACCATATCGTAACTCCATTGTTCGTTATATGCAATAAGAGCACGAAATGCTACTTCAAAAAGACCATACCGATCATTCATTATTCTCTGACATCCTTGCTGAACAAGTGGTTTGAATGCAATATCAGGCCAGAAGGCTACTGCATGTAGTGCTGCACTTAAAGTGTCACGGATATTTATGGACTCCTTGTCTCTTGCCAGAGAGAGAAGGCTGATGATTTTCTGTTTGTCCTTTTCTCTCTTGTATTTTGCCAAGGTGACCAATGCCCATGGATCTTGTTCGTATATTTGGCGAAGACGGTCTTCGTATTCGGTTTTGGCGGGTATATATTGATAAAGCCAATATGAATATCCAAATTTCGAAATGTTTGCTGAAAACAGCATTGCGCTGTCCAATCGTACTAAATCTTCTTCCGAAACATGATAACGTTCATTATCATGTAGCATACAAATCCTGACGTTGGAAACCCTGTCTTCTTCTCCACAAACACCATCAGTAGTAGAAACAATGGTGGTATCTTCGATGTGAGAGATGGCAAGGTTGACAGCCTCATGAGGGTATTTTGACAACAAAGCCCGGAAGGCTATCAGACGCTTGATGGGGTCATCGTTGATGGTTGCCAATTTTTCTATATGTTCTATTGAGGCATATTCTGATAGACTATCAGATAACAGCCATTGCGAGGAGATGCTTCCATCCATATTTGTTTTGGACCTCTGAAAAGCCTCTTTCGCAATAACAAGAACTTTCTTTTCTTTTGAAACAGCCTGTTTCTCTCCACTGTTTCGACAACCCAAGAAAGCTGTCGAAAGCAATGCAAGAATGACTCCTGATAATATAGTTTGAAGAAATCTCTTTCTCATGGCAAGAACGATTAAGCTTTGCAAATATACTACTTTTTAGATAAAACTTATTTCAAAGGATGTTTTTTTATGAACTCTTCCTTGATTTCTTCACCGAATGTTTGAGGGTCGACAGCACCTCCGCCATATTCGAATACAACTCTGTCGGTATAGGGAATGAACATCGGGTCCTCATCATATTCCTTTTTCTCTTCGGCGTTCATAGGACGGCTGTAGATACGATAAGAATACATACCCATATCCACGCGTCGAAAACCAATGTCAACAAAATCTGAATGTGTGGTTGCTGTTTCAACAGAAATGCAGCCTAACTTTTTCAGTTTACGTCGGATATTTTTAAGTTCTTCGTCATTCAATCCCACCACATTCATCAAAGAGCCGATTCTATCTTTAGAATGGACGTCCCAATTATTCGACCTTATTGAATCATTCTTCCCTAATACATGGAATATCGAAATCTCACCATGCTCGAATTCAAGTTGCATTTGAGCCCCTTTGTCTAAGCTTTGGTTGGTGTAATTGATAAGTTCTTGCAATTCCGACTTGTTCTTGTCATAATGTTCAGCCATGATGTCGGGATTGCAACGCCGGGACTGTAGCCCGTGAACTTCTTGTAGGTTATCTTGGCATCGTACTTTTCCGTCTCGATGAACTGGTGGTCGAAGTCAAGGTCATAGGAGTTGCCCGCCACAAGTTGGCCTGTGCTCACGAGTATCTTCACAAGAAGGCCGTTCAACTTCGTGGCAGTATTGAAATCGTAGCTGCGTCCTGTCTCAGATACGTAGGTCGTGTTGGCTGTGCTTAGCTCAGAAATACCTCTCAGAATAGTGTCGGAGGAGCAGGTGCGAAGGGTGGGATGAAGCGAGAGATGGGACATCAGGTGGCTCGTCACATCTTCAACATAGTCACCGCCGCAGAAATACACGCTCAACAGTGAACCGACAATCTCGCTGTATTGATACCCGAAGGAGGGGCAGCGCAGGCCCAGCTCCTTGTCAATGACAGAACCCATATATCGGGAAAATAGTTCTCTTACGTGAAATATTCCACCGAAAGGGGTAAGTTTTTCAGATTTTATGCTTATCTTTGCCATGTCATGGATGATTTTACTTGTCTGGAATTGCAGCACTAAGGTAAGT
>Ga0310694_10003807_pt1 | contig 14737 bp, 12 predicted proteins | sample 174DNAGHGhighgp2_FD_203884 | JGI IMG/M metagenome (GOLD analysis project Ga0310694, IMG submission 203884) | Sheep rumen microbial communities from Palmerston North, Manawatu-Wanganui, New Zealand - 1742 DNA GHGhigh gp2 (v2) (version 2) | ecosystem: Host-associated > Mammals > Digestive system... | reverse complement strand
CGGATACGATCGACACACTCCATGATGGTATTCATGGTTGTATCATAACCGATAGTAGAATCGGTGCCATACAAATCGTTATCAATCGTACCAGGCAGACCAATCACAGGGAAGTCGTACTCCATACCAAAATTACGGGCACCAGTAAGCGATCCGTTACCACCGATCACCACTAGCGCATCGATTTCCTCCTTCACGCAGGTCTCGTAAGCCTTCTGCATGCCCTCGGGTGTAGGGAACTCCTTAGAACGGGCTGTCTTAAGGATAGTACCTCCACGTGTCACGATACCGCTCACGTTCTCGGTGGTAAACTCCTGCACCTCGTCGTGTATCAGTCCCTCGTATCCACGATATATACCTTTGATCTTGAATCCATTGTAGATGCCGGCGCGAGTCACCGCGCGTATTGCGGCATTCATTCCTGGTGCATCGCCTCCCGACGTCAAGATACCAATCGTCTTAATCTTTGTCATATTACCTTTCTCCTTTTTTATTGTTTAGTTATAAAATATTCAGTTCTACCCACAGCACTGCCAGTCCAATCAGCGCTCCTGCCAGCACCTTTGGCGTAAGGTTCTTGATATACCATCCCAGCCTGATGTGCTCCATCTTCATCAGCATCAGTCCGCTCACCGAACCCACGCTCAACAGGCATCCGCCCACTGCTGTGCAGTATGCTATTATCTTCCAATATGCACCGTTCATCACAAAGTTCTCGGCATACGATCCCTTCATGGCTGCATCGGCTATCGGATATAGCGAAATGTCGCTCATGGCAATGGTAAATGAGTCGACCACGCCGCTAAGCAGTCCCGATACTATACCCAGCACCCATACGCTGCCCACGGTGTCGTCTATCCACTGTGCCACATCGCCGAATACTCCCGTCTCGGTCACCACTCCCATTGCAAGCATTATACCCATCACGAAGAGTATCTGCTGCAACGGTCCGTACTGTACCGATCTTGGTGTCATTCGCTGTTGCATCTGGTCGGCATTCATCAGTTTGCGGTTCATCACCTCGTGCACCACCCACAGCACACTGAGCACGCACAGCGCACCCAGGAATGGACTAAGCTTGGTGATATTGTGGAATGTAGGTATAAACCACAGTCCGCCTATGCCCACAAACAACATCACCACGCGCTGCCAGGGCAGCAGGTTGGTGTCGTCACCGCGGAATGGCATCGGTGCCCATTGCGTGTCCATACGCTCTGGCAACTCTCTGTGTATCAGTACTGTAGGCACTATCCATGCCAGTATGGCTGGCAGAGCCATATATTTCGAGAAGTTTGTGGCTGTGATAGCTTCGTCGCCCCACAGCACCAGTGTTGTAGGATCGCCGATTACCGTCAGACATCCGCCGCAGTTGGCAGCTATCACTATCGCCGCCCCCACCAGCATGCGCTGTCGGCGGTTCTGCACTATGGTGTGCATTATCACCAGCATCATGGTTGCGGTGGTCAGGTTGTCAAGATTGGCCGAAAGGATGAATGTGGCCAGTGTGATGGTCCACAGAAGGCGTTTCGGATTGCGTGTCTTTATCCACTTGGTCACAAAGTCAAAGCATCCGTTGCTGTGCAGTATCTCTACTATGCTCATCGTGGCCAGCAAAAACATCACGATGCTGGCTGCGCGACCTACATAATATAGGAATACATTATTATATATGTAATACTTCACTGCCTCGCTCGATGGTAATGCGCCGGCCAGGAACTCCCAGTAGTCCTGAGCGTGGCGTTCCATCACGAAGTCGGTACCATAGCAGATGTAGACCACCCAGCCCACGGTGCCGATAAAAATAGCGATAGCCGACTTGTTCACACCCGTGGTGTGTCCGGTGGCTATCACGATATAACCCAGCAGCAGTAGTATTACTATTATCAGTGTCATTTTGCTCTATGCCTCCTACTTAATTTAAAATCTCTGTGGGCGTCCAGTACCAGAATATCGTGCCGTGGCCGTCTTCGGTATTTTCGCGCACACCAATCTTTCCGTTACAGCGGTCTATAATTGCCTTACATACGCTCAGTCCAAGTCCCGGGTTGTCCTGACTATCGTCGTGGGTATATGTATTTTTGTCGCTCAACAGGCCGAATATGTTCTGTTTCAGTTTCTCGGGCAGTCCTACACCGGTGTCTCTCACCTCTACATACATGCCGCCCTCCTTTACGTAGTACGACAGTTTTATCTTGCCCTCCATGGTGTGCTGCATGGCGTTGTCGAGCAGGTGCATGGTCACTATGCGCAATAGTTTCTTGTCCAGTAGTGCTCGCATGCCCTCTACAGGCTCTTCCACCTCCAGCGTCACGCCCTCGTGCAGTTGTGGACGTATCTCTGCGGCAAACTGTCCCATCTCGTAGTCCACGTCAGTCACCTCGCGCTGGAACAGCTGTTTCTCGCCCTCCACCTCGCTCAGCGACAGCAGCTCATTGATAAGGTGCAGCAACTCAAGTCCGTTCTTGTTTATCAGATGCAACAGGTCGTTCTGTTCCTCTTTCGGCATCATACCCTCCTCCATCGTCATCAGCAGATCGCTGAAACCTATGATAGCGTTAAGCGGTGTGCGCAGCGAGTGACTCATGTTGCCCAGGAATATGTCCTTCAGTTCCTCACTCTTGCGGGCAGCCTCGGCAGCCTCGCGGGCCTTTGCCTCGTTCTGACTGGCCACCTGTGCATTATATTCAGCCTCCTTGGCGTTTCGTCTTGCCACGTCGGCTATACGTCTGGCTTCCTCCTCGCTGGCCTTAGCCTTTTCGGCGTTAGCCTTGGCTATAGCCTCGCTCTCCTTAGCCATCTCGGCGTTGGCTAGTGCTACCTCCTCGCTCTTGCGCGCCTTAGCCTCGCTAGCCACAGCTTTCTCCTCGTTTTCGCGGGCCAGTTCAAGCGCCTTCTTCAGCTGGCGTGTATTGCGCATCTGATTCAATATCACAGCCAACAGAGCCACCAGCACAAATGCAGCAACGGCGCCGTACACCCATCGCGGTATTATCACACCGTTGAATGTCGAAGCCACATTGCCATACACCTCGTCTATCAGGCCCTCGTCATCCATCTTGTCCAGTTCCTTGTCGATGGCGGCTATCAGTTTCTTATTGTTGCTCACATAGCAGTATTCGCGCGGAGTAAGCGTCAGGTCTTCCTGTACCAGATTCTGCAGATTATGCTTTGCTATCAGATACTTGGCCTGATAACGGTAGCACACCACAGCATCGTACTTGCCTGCACTCAGATCCTTCATCGCCTTGGTCAGGTCATCCACTATCACCAGCTTGGCGCCGATCTTCTGCAGAGTGTCGCGCACGGGACGACTGGCCATCAGCGCCACCTCCATATTGTGCATGTCGCGCAGTCCGTAGCTCTTCTCAGTGCCTTTACGAGTTACTATCTGATAGTACAGTCTTATCACAGCACGCGAATAGTTGGTCACGTCCTTGCGGTATGGCGAATATACCATCATACCCAGGTCTACCCTGCCCTGCAGCACGTCGCCGGCTATTGCGCCCCATGTGTTGGGTTTGTACTCAAATGGGATATCCAGACGTTTCATCAGCAGCTTGGTAAACTCCACGTCGGCTCCGCTGGGCATCCCCTTCTCGTTCACAAACTCCAGTGGCGGATAGTCCTTGTCGATACCGAATTGCAGTGGTTTCTTTTCGCTGAAGCCAAGATTGTCAGCACTTGCCGCAATGGCAAATGTCACCATTAGTAGTATGCAGTACAATCTTAGTTTCATCACAATCATTCTTTATGGGCACAAAGTTAAGCAAAAAACTTCAACCCACCAAATATTTTTCTAAAAAATACATAATTTAAAGCCCTCGGGCCTTCCAAATGCGGTCTTTAGCGGCATTTATCTCCTGAAATTTCTTCTCAGCCGCCTTTCTCACATCCTCGCCCAGAGCAGCCACCTTGTCAGGATGATGCTCCAATGCAAGTCGGCGATAAGCCTTCTTCACCTCGTCGTCGCTAGCCGTCGGACTCACACCCAGCACCTTATATGCGTCCTCCAGCGTACCGCCCTCAAGGTGCAGCATCTGGTCAACTTCGCTGGTGCGCAGTCCCATCCATTGGGCGCACTCCTTCAGCGCCGTAATCTCGCTCTGCGGCACACTGCCGTCGGCCTTGGCCACCATCACCAGATAGTTCAGCAGCTGCAGTCGCTGACTATAGTCCATTTGTCGGTTAATTTGACCACAGCATTCCATCACCGTCTGTTTGAATTGCGTCAATCCTTCGCGCTTCTGCTCCTCAAACAGTCGGTTCAGTATCTCGTTGCCCTGCTGCACGGCGTTAGCACCAAAGTTCTGTCGCAGCATCTGTCGCACCAGTTCCATCTCGCTGTGCATAGCCTTGCCGTCGGCCTTAATTATATACGACGACAGCACCAACAGAGCAAACAAGAAACTGTTTCGCTGCCCCTGTTGCTGTCGTTGCTGATACGCCTGTTGATAGTTAGCATTATACGATTGCCACGTACCACTATTGTCAACATTATTCACGCCATCAAGCATGCTATCAAAAAGCGAACCCAGCAGATATCCGGCCAGCGCTCCCAATGGTCCGCCAGCCATCCATCCTATAAATCCCCCTATCCATTTTCCTGTAGCCATATTCTTTCTTTTTTGAGTGCAAAGATAGCATTTTTTTGGCAAAACACTTTGTTTTGACAGATTTTTTAAGTACTTTTGCACCATGAACCAGATTATTACTACCGATACACTAGTAGTTGGCGCCGGCCCAGCAGGCAGCGTTTGCGCCTATCAGCTCCACAAGTCAGGCATCGACTGCCTGCTCATCGATCACGCCACTTTCCCGCGCGATAAGATATGTGGCGGCGGACTCACCGTCAAGGCATGGTCATTATTAAATGAGCTCATGCCTCAGTTCACCTACCCCTACCAGAGCATTTACGAAATCGAAATCAAGGTCGACGACGTAGAATGCAGCTTCCAGGCGCAGCACGACATCCGCGTTGTAGCCCGAAAGGACTTCGACCATCGTCTGTTGCAGTATTATATCGCAGCTGGCGGCCGATTCATGCAAGGCGCTTTCAGCAGTTTTGAGCGTCAGGCCGACGGACAGCTGCTTGTCACCCTCAAGTCGGGCGTGCAGGTGCAGTGCCACCATCTGGTTGGAGCCGATGGAGCCAACAGCCGTGTCCGCAAGCAGTTGATAGGCCCCTATACCGATAGTATATTATGTCTGGAGCAGTACCAGCCCAAGTCGCGCAATGCTATCGTTGTCGAGCTCTCGTCTACTAAATACCCCGGTGGTTATTATTACCTCTTCCCAGCCGTCGAGCACGACGTTGTAGGCTATGGTAACAAGTCCACCAACATAAAGATGTTCCGCGAGATCCTGGCCGAAAACGGTTATAAGGAGAGCAAGATCCACGGTGCCTATATCCCCATACGCGATGTAGACACACATCGTGATGACATCATACTCATCGGCGATGCCGGTGGCTTTGCAAACAAACTCACCTGCGAGGGCCTATATTATGCCATCGCCACCGCCCGCAATGCTGCTCAGGCCATCGTCGAGGGTCGTTCGTTCACCGACACCAACGTCGAGATCTTCAAGAAAAAGCGCCGCGAACGTTGGATCGCAGCACTTTTCTATAGTCGTTTGGGCATCAGCGTTATCCGCCAGCTGGCCAAGCATCCATCTCTAATCAAGCGCCTCTTCGACAAAGGCGTCAAGCCGAAATGATGGCAGATGGCAGATGGCAGTTATTTTTTTGCGTGCTTTTTCTGATATATATTTGCACAACTAATGATTTTTTCGTACCTTTGCATCGTCAAAATCAGAACCGCAGAGGCGGGTATTTAATTGCAAGAATTGCGAGGATTAAATCTAAAAATTGCGCAAATTAAATCTAGCAATTGCAAGTACTAATAGTGGCTGCAGAAGCGATAAACAGGCATTAACGAGATCATTGACTTTATTATTTACAAACCGCCACTGATGGCATTGCGATTCAGGAAATGACAAAAGGTGCTTCATACCAGATCGTTAAAAGCGTTAAAGGAATCACGTAACTCGGTGTAGATGCGCTGTACGGGCAGGCCCATGACATTGTAATAGCTGCCGTTAAGACCCGTGACGCCGATGTAGCCAATCCACTCCTGAATGCCATAGGCACCGGCCTTGTCGTAGGGGCAGTAATTAAAGACGTAGTACCGTATCTCTTCGTTGGACAACTGCTTAAAGGTAACGTCGGTGGTAACCGAGAAGGAGCGCTGTTTTTCGGCAGTGAGCAGCGATACGCCAGTGATGACCTGATGGGTGTGACCACTCAAACTGTACAGCATGGCGATGGCATCGATTGCACCTTCTGGTTTACCAAAGATCATGTTGTTGACAATCACTACTGTGTCGGCAGTGATGATGAGTTCGTCGGGCTTAAGCGTAGGCTTATAGGCTGCAGCCTTCTTCTCGGCGATATACTGGGCCACCTGGTCTACTGGCAGCGAGGCGGGGTAGCTCTCGTCGATACCATTAATGACGCGGACTTCGAAATCCAAGCCCAAACCTGCCAAGAGCTCGCGACGACGCGGAGAATTACTTGCTAAAACTATGTTATACATTAAAGATTAAACATTAAACATTATTACCAGCCGAAGGCTTTTTCGTTCATTACCCATTTGCCTTGGGCGCGGAGAACTTGCTCGATGACATCGCGGCCACAGCCGTAGCCACCGCGACGATCGCTGACGTAGAGCGACAGAGAGCGAATCTCGGGACAAGCATCCTTAGGGCACACTGGGCACCCTACCCTGCGCATAATCTCCATATCGGGGATGTCGTCGCCCATATACATTATCTCATCGTCAGTATAGCCGTACTTGGCCAGGAACTTATCGTAGGTGCGTATCTTGACAGCACAACTCAGGAAGATATCCTCGACGCCAAGGCCCTCGTAGCGGGTGCGCAGACTGTCGACACGGGCACCAGACAGGATGACAATGCGAAGACCAAGCTTCATGGCCAACTGGATGGCGTAGCCGTCCTTGATATTAACTGTGCGCAGGGGCGTGCCGTCGGCTCCGAGATTGATAGTCTCGGCACTGAGCACTCCGTCGATGTCGAAGATGATGGCGCGAATGCGCGATAAATCGTAATTAATCATTAAACATTAAACATTAAAACTTGTTCAGGTGGACATTTTCCCACTTGAGTTTCTCTTCGTCTTGAGGTTTGCGCTCGTCGGTCCAGTGACCAAGGGCCAGGATGCAGAGACAATTCATATTGTCGGGGATGCCAAGGACACCACGGATAACCTCGTCGGCTGTGGTGCCATCGGTAAGACCGCGACCACGCATCTGTATCCAGCACGAACCCAGACCAAGCTCCTCGGCCTGATACTGCATGGAGATGGCGGCGATAGAGCCATCCTCTACCCAGCAGTCGTTCTGCATGGGATCGCCCAGCACGGCGATGGCTACAGGGGCGTCTTTAAGAAATGCACTGCCCATGCTCTTGGCATCGGCTAACTTCTCGAGGTCCATCTTATCGTCGACAACCACAAACTGCCAGGCGCGCTGACTCTTAGAGGTGGGTGACATCAGGGCGGCACGGAGGATGAGCTTGAGGTGCTCGGGATCGACCTCCTGAGCCGAGAACTTGCGGTGACTGCGGCGCTGCTGCGCCAAATCTTTAAAACTTGTCATAATGATGATATCTAAATTTTCGGCTGCAAATATATAAAAAAACTGTGAAAACTACAAAAATTTCAATGTTCAATGTTCAATGTTCAATGTTTTTTATATATCTTTGCACTATGAATCAACTAGTTACTACCATCTATACCAAGTGTAGCCAACTGCCACCACTGGCAGAGGGCAGCTTCTTCCACAGCAGAGAACTGATGGAGATGTGCGAGGCTACACCTAAGCAGAAGCCGTATATGGTGGTAGTGACCGACAGCGAGGGGCGCGAACTGAGCCACATGCTGGGCATAGTACGACTGCGCACGGTGATACTGCCACCATGGCTGCTGATGAACTGCACAGTGCTGGGCGAAGGCGTGTATACCGATGCGGAGCGCAAGGACGAGCTGATGAGCGAGATGCTGAGCGCTCTGACACACAAGATGGACAACCGGGCGCTATTTATAGAGGTAAGCCACCTGAGCCAGAAGATGCTGGGATACAAGCTGCTACGACAGCTGGGATACTATCCGGTGAACTGGGTGAGTATACACAACTCGCTGCATCGCCGAGCACCCGAGGAGCGTATTACCGAAAAGTTGCAGCGCAAGATAGACCACGCACACCAGCGCGGAGCGCGCACCGAACTGGTGCAGACGGAGGACGACCTGAAGGTTTTTCTGAAACTGCTACGCAAGCACCACATGCTGAAACCTAAGCGATATATACCTGACGAGACTTTCTTCCGTCAGCTGATGAACAGCAAGGGCGGCGACCTGTATGTGACTAAGTATCACGGATGGGTGATAGCGTGTGCAGCTGTGGTGTACAGCGGAGGCGACGCGTATCTGTGGTACTCGGCATTCAGACGAAAATCATTCATAAAACTACATCCCGACACAATAGTGGTGTGGGATGTAATGAAACGCGCATACGAACAGGGATACCAGCACATGAGGTTTATGGACGTGGGACTGCCCTACGGCCGTAATCCTTTCCGCGAGTTTATACTGCGATTCGGCGGAAAGGAGCAGAGCACCTACCGCTGGTTCCGCTTCTCGATAAAATGGGTGAACAAACTGCTGGCGTGGATATACCGCGAGTAGTTACTGCTTAAGCGGATCGGCCTCCTTAGTGAGTTCGCCACTGCCGCCACGCATCACATCATTTATCTCAGCATCGCTGGCATTCATATCGACGTTCTTATCCTTAGGAATATCGGGGACCTCGAGTGCGGCATCATTGTCGACCATACCTGAATTGGCAATAGAGTCGATGGCGGCCGAATCGGTGACCAGCGGACGATACTCGATGTTCTCCTCGACATACTCTGTGCGCTGCTCTGAGCGACCGCGACATGCTACCAATGTGAGAATTGAGAGGGATAGAATTAAGAGATTCTTGTTCATATCTGTTGGGTTTTAAATACGTTCTACCTGTTTTACACCCCTGACGGTGCGAAGTTTCTTGAGCAGGGCTTCGAGTCGCGAGGTGTCTTCGAGCATGACTACAATGTTGCCACTGAACAGGCCGTCGTGGCTGTCGATATTGATGCTGCGCAGCACCAACTTCTCTTCCTTTGAGATGATAGAGGTAAGATTGTTGACAATGCCGATATCATCATTGCCGATGACACGAAGCGAAATGCTGTACTGCGATGAGCCCTTACCGCTCCACTTAGCCTTGACGATACGATAACCGAAACGGCGACGAAGCTCGGGGGCATTGGGGCAGTCGCAACGGTGGATCTTGATGCCGCCATTGACGGTAACGAAGCCGAAAACATCGTCGCCATAGATGGGCGAACAGCACTTGGCCAACTGATAATCAAGGCCTTTAAGGTTGCGGTCGATGACCAGAACATCATCGTTGATGGCGGTATTAAGGCCAGCAATCTTAGACTCATCGAGCTCGAATTCGGCGGCCGAACGAGCTTGATTATCTCCTAGAACGACAGTCTCTTTGTCCCTGAGCTCCAAGAACTTATCGAGCACATCATTAGTATCGACCACACCGTCGGCAATGGCCTTGTAGAAGTCGCTCACCTCCTTGTAGCCCATCTTACGGATGACGTTGAACATGATGCTATCATCCTGCTCGATCTTGCGGTTGCGGAACTTGCGCTCGAGCATCTCCTTGGCAAAGAGTCCGTCCTTGACCTGGGTCTCCTTAAGGGCCAGACGTATCTTGGATTTGGCGCGCGAAGTCTTGACGATATTGAGCCACTCCTGACGTGGTTTCTGATTGGCCGAGGTGAGTATCTCGACCTGGTCGCCGCTCTTAAGCACGTAGCGGATGGGCACTACCCTACCATTGATGCGACCGCCCGTGCACTGATTGCCCAGTTTGGAATGGATGTGATATGCAAAGTCGAGCACAGTGGCGCCAACGGGGAACTTCCACAGATCGCCCGCAGGGGTGAACACAAACACCTCGTCTTCGTAAAGTTCCATCTTGAACTGGTCCATAGCGTCGAGTCCGTCGGCATGTTCGAGCATGGTGCGGATATTGGTAAGCCACTCGTCGAGTCCGGTCTCGCCCTTAACACCCTTATAGCGCCAGTGGGCAGCCACACCGCGTTCGGCAATCTCATCCATACGTTCGGTGCGTATCTGCACCTCTACCCACTTCTGCTCAGGGCCCAGCACGGTGATATGCAACGACTCGTAGCCATTTGACTTAGGTACAGAGAGCCAGTCGCGCAGGCGCTTGGGGTTGGGCTGATACATATCGGTGATGATGGAGTAAGCCTGCCAGCACTGCATCTTCTCCTGCTGTAGTGGACAATCGATGATGATGCGAATGGCAAACAGATCGTAGACTCCCTCGAAGGGGCACTTCTGCTTCTGCATCTTCTGCCAGATGGAGTGTATCGACTTGGTGCGCCCCTTGATATGGCAGCGTATGCCGGCGGCCATCATCTTCTGCTCAACAGGTTTGATAAACCGTTCGATATAGGCATCGCGGGCCTGCTTGGTGGCGCTCAGTTTTTCGCGGATATGATAGTAGGCATCGTGCTCCATGTACTTGAGCGAAAGGTCTTCGAGCTCGCTCTTAAGTTTGTACAAGCCCAGTTTATGGGCCAGCGGAGCATAGAGATAAGCGGCCTCTTGCGAAACCTCGAGTTTAGCCTCCTGATTCTCGGTATCGCGTATCTGGCGCATCAGGTTTACACGATTGGCTATCATAATGAGGATGACGCGCATATCCTCGGCAAACGACAGCAGCAGGTTGCGGAAGTTCTCGCTCTCAACGGCGGGATTCTTGTCGTAGAGCTTCTGTATGCGGTCTAGTCCGTGAAGTATCCTGGAAACAGATTCGCCGTGAGTCTTCTCTACCTCATCGAGCGAGATGTTGCCTGCCTCGATGTCGGGTATCAGCTCGACGGCTGTGATAGCATCGCCCTTAAGTCCGATCTCCTCGGTCAGAATCTCGGCCGTCTGGCGCGCCATGCGTTTCTTCTGTTCGTATGTGAATGCAAATTTTTCTGCCATAAAGTATAAAATTACGGCACAAAGATAAGAAAATCATACGAAGAATATGCAGATTAAAAGATTATTTTAATTTTTTTCGGGTTTATCTTGCTTTATCTAAGGTTTTTTTGTACCTTTGCGGCATAAGTTATCTAAATACCTATTTATATTATGTTAGACGAAAAAGACTTGAAACAAATTGCTCAGAAGGGTATAACCAAGGAGCAGATTGAGAATCAACTGAATGAGTTTAAGACAGGCTTCCCATTCCTGAAACTTGAGGCTGCAGCAGGTATCGGCAAGGGTATAATTGCCCCTGAGGCCGACGAGCGCAAGCAGTTGGCAGACGCATGGAACGAGTACAAGGCCGAGGGCAAGCGAGTTGTGAAATTTGTGCCTGCCAGTGGTGCCGCAAGCCGTATGTTCAAGAACATGTTTGCTTTTGTGGATGCCGACTACGACGTGCCTACGACCGACTTTGAGAAGAAGTACTTCGACCAGATTGAGAACTTTGCATTCTTCGATGCTCTGGACGCTGTGTGTCAGAAGAACGAGGGTAAGGGTATAAAGGCGCTGATGGCCGAGGGTAAGTATAAGGCAGTGGCTGCCAACATGCTGAAGGCTGAGGGGCTGAACTACGGCCAGCTTCCTAAGGGCCTGCTGTTGTTCCACAAGTATGCCGAGGGTCCACGCACACCTATGGAGGAGCATCTGGTGGAAGGCGCGCTATACGCTGCCAGCAATGGGGAGGCACACGTACACTTCACCGTGAGTCACGAGCACATGGAGCTGTTTAAGGCTAAGGTGGCCGAGAAGGCTGACTTCTTTGCCAAGAAATACGGTATAAAGTACGACATCACATTCTCTGAGCAGAAGCCCAGCACTGATACTGTAGCTGCTAATCCGGACAACACCCCATTCCGCAACGATGACGGCAGTCTGTTGTTCCGTCCTGGTGGACACGGTGCTCTGATAGAGAATCTGAACGAGATCGAAGCCGACGTAATCTTCATCAAGAACATCGACAACGTGGTGCCCGACAGACTGAAGCCAGAGACAGTAGAATGGAAGCAGGTGATTGCTGGTGTACTGGTAACGCTGCAGAAGAAGGCGTTTGAGTATCTGCGCAAACTGGATGCTGGTGCCAGCGAGGCTGAGTTGAAGGAGATAGCCGAGTTTGTAAGCAAGAACCTGTGTACAGATGCTAAAAATAATAAGGTGGACGCCGAGTATCTGCGCAGCAAGCTGAATCGCCCAATGCGCGTGTGCGGTGTGGTAAAGAACGTGGGCGAGCCTGGTGGTGGCCCATTCCTGACATACAATCAGGACGGCACAGTGAGCTTGCAGATACTGGAGAGCAGCCAGATAGACACCAACAACGAGGCATACATGAAGATGTTTACTCAGGGTACACACTTCAACCCAGTAGACTTGGTATGCGCTGTAAAGGACTATCATGGTAACCCATTCAATCTGCCTGAATTCGTAGATAAGACCACTGGTTTCATCTCATCTAAGTCGAAGGCTGGTAAGGAACTGAAGGCTCTGGAGCTGCCAGGACTGTGGAACGGCGCTATGAGCAACTGGAGCACAATATTCGTTGAAGTGCCTCTGGGAACATTCAACCCAGTAAAGACTGTAAACGATCTGCTGCGCGAACAGCATCAGTAAATAGAAGTCCCCTCCGAACTGGAGGGGATTTCTATTTTTATTTAAGTGCTTTATCAATCATCGAGTCGATGGCTTCGATACCCTTATCGGTACACATACCTCGCAACGACACAAACACTATATTGCGAAATATATCCTCAATGCTATACTTGCGATATAGCTCCTTCTCCATAATATATGCACCCATAGCATCGAACAACAGTCCGGCTATCTCGTAATTCACATCCTTACGGAAGTAACCCTCTTTGATACCACGCTGCATAAACAGAAGACTATTCTCGCGCATGTGGTCGTTCTGCTCAACCAGGAACTGATGTAGCTGGGGATAACGTACCATCTCGGTGAAGAAAAGCGGGTTGGTATTCTTAAAGTCGGCAACCTTCATGCGATACACCTCAAGAAGTATCTCCATCACATTATTGCACTTGCGGAGAACAAACTCCATGTTGTCGAGACGCTGCTTGAAGTGAGCTACTACTACATCAAACAGCAACGCCTCCTTATTATCGTAAATCTCGTAGATGGTTCGCTTGGATATACCCATCTGCTTGGCGACATCGTCCATACGGACTGAATTGATACCATTGGCCAGGAAGAGTTTCATTGCTACTTCAGGTATTCGACCTCGAAGACTCTTCTTGTACTTCGAAATTTCAAGGTTTTCTTGCATATAAATCCATTTTGGCAGCAAAGTTACAAAAAAAATCGAAAAACCCAAATGATTTTCAATAGTTTTTTGTATTTTTGCGGCCGTATTTCAGAATAATCACAAAAATATAAATAATACACTATGGTTAAGATCTCGAAAGAAGCCGCACTTGAATATCACGAGAGCGGACGCCCAGGTAAAATCGAAGTAAAGCCTACTAAGGCTTATCGTACACAAACAGACTTAAGTCTTGCCTACTCTCCCGGAGTGGCTTACCCCTGTTTGGAGATTCAGGAGAATCCCGATGATGCGTATAAGTATACAGACAAGGGTAATCTGGTGGCAGTAATCTCGAACGGTACAGCTGTGCTGGGACTCGGCGACATAGGCGCGCTGAGCGGAAAGCCAGTAATGGAGGGTAAAGGACTGCTGTTTAAGATATATGGCGGTATCGACGTGTTTGATATCGAGGTGGCCGAAAAGGATCCCGAGAAGTTCTGCGAGGCTGTGGAGCGCATCGCCCCAACATTCGGCGGTATCAACCTGGAGGACATCAAGGCGCCTGAGTGCTTCTATATCGAGGACCGACTGAAGAAGACACTCGACATCCCCGTAATGCACGACGACCAGCACGGTACCGCTATCATCAGCGCTGCCGGACTGAAGAACGCCATGGAGGTGATCGGCAAGGATATCAAGAAGGTAAAGATAGTAGTAAACGGCGCAGGAGCCGCTGCCATCAGTTGTACAAAACTGTATATGGCCATCGGCGCACAGAAGGAGAACATCGTGATGCTTGACTCTAAGGGCGTAATCTCTACAGAGCGCACCGACCTGAACGAGCAGAAGAAGTTCTTTGCTACAAGTCGCACTGACATCCACACTCTGGCCGAAGCCGTGAAGGATGCCGACGTATTTGTAGGACTGTCGAAGGGTAACGTGCTGTCGCAGGATATGGTTAAGTCGATGGCTAAGGACCCCGTAATCTTTGCTCTGGCCAATCCTGTGCCTGAGATCAGTTACGAGGACGCTATGGCTGCCCGCCCTGACGTACTGATGTCGACCGGACGTACTGACTATCCAAACCAGATTAACAACGTAATCGGTTTCCCATACATCTTCCGTGGTGCTTTGGATGTTCACGCCAAGGCCATCAACGAGGAAATGAAGCTGGCAGCAGTTCACGCCATCGCCGATCTGGCCAAGCAGCCTGTACCCGACGTGGTGAACGATGTATATAAGGTAAACAACCTGACATTCGGTCGCAACTACTTCATTCCAAAGCCTGT